>OGUO01000512.1_pt1 | contig 28607 bp, 25 predicted proteins | sample 1553641 | NCBI WGS metagenome assembly OGUO01 (sample SAMEA2579980, study PRJEB22360) | human gut metagenome | biome: human gut; feature: human-associated habitat; material: faeces | place: Denmark | collected 2008/2010 | reverse complement strand
GGCCTCCTCGCAATGACAAATCTGGTAGTCGGCACGGTCGGCGATGCCACCCTATAACTTGCCAGTCTGCATGGCGCTCACTACCCGCAAGGGGTACGCCGCATCCGTAAGGCGGCAGAGCCGCCAACGGCTGCGCAGTGAGCGCCGCTACAGACGCAATTGGTTTTTACGTTTTTTCGATGCCCTGTACGAACTGTCACTGCCTTCCCGAGATTGCCACGGGCGCGAAGCGCCCTCGCAATGACAATTCCGGGAGCCTGCAATTCCAATTCCTAACTTCTCATTTCTAATTCCCAACTATTATAAAAAGGAGCGATTATCCATGTCTGACATGTCTGAATTCTGCACCGAGCTGATGCACTGGCTGGACGGCGGGCGTTCGCCGTGGCATACCGTCGCCATGGCGGAGCAGGCCCTCACCGCGCAGGGCTTCACCCCGCTGGAGCTGGGCGCGCCGTTTGCCGTGAAGCGCGGCGGCCGCTACTTTGTGAGCAGCGGCACGTTCCTCGCCGCCATCACCGTCGGCGCGCGCGATGTGTTCCGCATCGCCGCCTCGCACACGGACTGGCCCTGCATGCGCATCAAGCCGCAGCCGGAGCTGGTTTCCGGCGGCTGCTGCCGCCTGAGCGTGGAGCCCTACGGCGGCGCGATCCTGAACACCTGGCTCGACCGCCCGCTCGGCCTTGCCGGTGTGGCCCTCGTCCGGACGGACGACCCCATGCGCCCGGCGCGCCGCCTTGTCGCATGGGACGAGCCGCTGGCCATCATCCCGAACGTCGCCATCCACCTCAACCGCGAGGTGAACAAGGGCGTTCCCACGAAGCCGAACGTCGACATGCTGCCGCTGTGCCGCACGGTGCAGGACGCATGGGAGAAGAAGGGCTACCTCGTGGGCAAGCTGGCCGAGCGCCTCGGTGCAGCGGCGGAGGACATTCTGTCCTTTGAACTGTGCGCCTACTGCCACGAGCCTGCGCAGCTCGTCGGCTTTGAGCAGGACCTGCTCTCCTCGGCCCGGCTGGACAACCTGACGTCCGTCCACGCCTGCCTGCGCGGCCTGCTGGACGCGGACGGCGACACGATCAACCTCGCCGTGCTCTATGACAACGAGGAGATCGGCAGCAACACCCGCCGTGGTGCGGACAGCAGCACGCTGACGGTCATTCTCGAAAAGCTGGCCTGCGCCCTCGGCCTGAGCCGCGCGCAGTATCTCGACGCCTGCGTGAACGGCATGCTGCTCTCGTGCGACGCCGCGCACGCCGTGCATCCGAATCACCCGGAGCTGGCCGACGTGACGTGCGGCGCGCTGCTCGGCCGCGGCGTGGCCCTGAAGCGCAGCCCGCGCTATTCCTCGGACGCCGACACCTGCGCCGTGATCTCCAGCCTGTGCGATGCGGCAAACATCCCGCTGCAGACCTACATGAACCGCGCCGATCTGCCCGGCGGCAGCACGTTCGGCTCGATGGCCTCGTCGCTGCTGGCCATGCCCGCAGCCGATATCGGCGTGCCGCTCCTCGCGATGCATTCCGCCCGCGAGCTGATGGCCGCCGCCGATCAGGATGCGTTCGTCCGCCTGTGCACGGCGTTCTATTCCGCAAAATAAGGCAGAGACCAGACACCGCCCGATGGGATGACCCCACCGGGCGGTTTTTCAGGTTTGTCATTGCGCCCCTCCGGATGCAGCAGGGTTCCCTGACTTGTCATTGCGAGCCTTGCGCAGCAAGGCGTGGCAATCTCGCAGTACCCGGTTGGATTATGGGGAAGCTATCGGCGAAATCGCAACTGCCTTCCCGAGATTCCCACGTCGCTTCGCTCCTCGGAATGACAAGTCGGAGGTGCGTATCGTTTGAACAATGGCCTGTACTTATCGGCAGTGCCTGCAGGGCCCTCTCAGTCACCTTCGGTGACAGCTCTCCCAGAGGGAGAGCCAAGGGCGCTTCGCGCCTCGCAATGACAAACTTGGGAGCCTTGCGCCGCAGAATGTGTGCCGCAAAGATTGCCAGACTGCATGGCGCTCCCTGAGCGCCGCTACAGACACAATCGGTACGCACCATTTTAACGGCGGCTTGTACGAACTGCAAATGCCTTCCCGAGATTGCCACGTCGGCCTCCGGCCTCCTCGCAATGACAAATCTGAAGGCCATTGCGGTCGACGATGTTACTCTGCAACTTGTCAGCCTGCAAGGCGCTCACTGAGCGCCGCTACATTTTTCTCTCGCGCAGCGGCCTTATGCAGCGAGCGCCGCTGCAGACCCCGTCGGGACCGTTTCCCATTGTACCGCCGACCTGTTCGGGTCGGCAGCATTGCGCCGGGCCCGGCTGTCCGTTCCCCTGCAATGATCACACCGTCAGGTCCGCCAGCGTGACGGGAACGACACTCTGCAGAACCGCGAGCGTCGTTTCGATCTGCAGGCCGACGCGGCCGCCGCTGAAGCAGACGGTCTCGCCGTCCGCGATCGTTGCATCCGCAAACGTGGGGAACTGCTTTTTCATGCCGATGGGGCTGCAGCCGCCGTGGACATAGCCCGTGAGGGGCAGAAGCTCCTTCTGCGGGAGCATGGCGACGGATTTTTCGCCCGCGGCGGACGCCGCCTTGCGCAGGTCCAGCTCGGCCGCGACGGGGATCATAAAGACATAATGCCCGCCGGTTTTGCCGACGGTGACGAGCGTTTTGAAGCAATGCGCCGGGTCCTGCCCGAGCGCGGCGGCGACCTCCGTGCCGCTGAGCGCGCCGCCGTCATAGGAATGGACGGTGTAGGCGGCCTTTTTGCGGTCGAGCTGGCGCATGGCATTGGTTTTTTCGTGTTTTTCGTGCATGGGAATGCCTCCTGTGGAAATTCAGAAAATCCTGTGATATAATGAAGAAAACGGACGGATCATGGGGGGATCTTCGGATGATCAAATATATCCTCTGCGCCCTGCTGGGCTATTTTGCCGGGTGCTTCAGCCCTTCGTATCTGCTGTCGCGGCGGCGGGGCTTTGACATCCGCACGTTCGGCAGCGGCAACGCCGGGGCCACGAACATGATGCTGGCCGCCGGGCTGAAGCCGGGCCTGATCGTGATGGCGCTGGACGTCTCAAAGGCGTTCGTCGTGACGCTCCCGCTGCGCCTGCTGCTGCCGCCGCTGTGCGCGGCGCTGGCCGGGCTGTTCTGCGTGCTGGGGCACATTTTCCCCGTGTTTCTGCGCTTCCGCGGCGGGAAGGGGACGGCCTGCCTGTGCGGCACGGTGCTCGGGCTGACGCCGGAGCTCGTGCTGCCGCTGCTGGCGCTGATGTTCCTCATCGGCATGATCTGGAACCGCGCGAGCATCCTGCCGCTGCTGACGGCGCTGGTCTATGCGCCGCTCTACCTGCTGCGGACGAGCGACTGGCGCGGCACGATCGCGCTGGCGCTGATCTTCCCGGCCATGCTCTGGGCGCACCGGTCGAACTTTGCACGCTGGCGCGAGGGCAAGGAGCAGACATTCCGGCAGTTCCTGTTCGGCCGCCACGAGCCGCAGCGCGAGGAGGCAGGGGAATGAATCCGCTGTTTCAGGCCCACTGCCCGCAGCGCGGGTATCTGACGAAGCTGTGCGATCACAGCTACTGCAGCATTCTGTCCGTGGCGGAGCTGCGGCGCTCGCCCGATCAGGTCGTCGCGCCGTTCACGCACAGCCACGCGGCCTATGAATTCCTGCTGCCGCTGACGCCCATGCCCATCATCCTGCAGGGGACGGACGTCTATTTCGGCCGCCCCGGCATGGTCTATCCCGTGCAGAGCGGCGTGCGCCACGGGCAGGCACTGGAGCAATGCGACGTTGCGAACATCAGCCTCGAGGTCTCGCCGAATTTTATGGTGCAGCGCCTGCGCGAAAAGGGCCTCGACGGCGCGCAGTTCGGGCCGATGTTTGCGGTGTCGGAGCGGCTGCGCCGCTTCCTGCGCCTGTTTCAGGATTGTAAGCAGTTTGTCTGCAGGCATATTTTTCTCAATGAGATATGCCTTCTTGGTCTTCGCTGTGGGGATCTGGTAGCCTCTCTCCAGAAGGAGCATAACAATACGCTCAAATCCAATGGAAAATCCGCAGGCAGATGTATTGTTTCCTGTAAATTTACCGATCATCTCATCATAGCGTCCACCGCCGCCTACGCTGCCGCCAAACTCATCCATAGAGATTTCAAAAATCGGTCCTGTATAATAAGACATTCCACGTACCAAAGTCGGATCGAAAGACATCTTAAAATCTGCTGTTTTAACAGAATCCACAGTAGAAATAATAGTCTCAAGATCCTCGGCAACCTTAGGATCCAGAACATCTTTTAATTTCTCCTTGCAATAACGGACACCCTCAATGTCAGAAGTGATCTCTTTGAAAAGTCCAAGATAAGTATCAATGCTCTCTTTTGCAAATCCTTCCTTCTCCAGTTCTTCTGCAACACCTTCCAGACCAATCTTGTCCATCTTGTCCAGAATGATAAACACAGTGTCAAAGCTTTCCTGTGGGAATCCACTGTACTGCGCCATCGCTTTTAAGATTTTTCTGTCGTTGATGCGAATCGTAAAGTTATGGAAATCCAGCTTTCCGAGCAACGTTGTGGTAGCAAGAACCAGTTCGATCTCAGCCAGATAAGTAGGCTCACCCAGAATATCAATATCACACTGCATAAACTGACGGAAACGTCCTCTCTGCGGTCTGTCTGCTCTCCACACATTGCCCATCTGAAGTGCCTTAAAAGGAGCCGGAAGCTCATTTGCGTTGTTGGAATAATATCTGGAAAGCGGCACAGTCAGATCGTAGCGAAGTCCGGAGTCAACCAGATCACTTTCTTTCTCTGCTTCCGCAAGTTTCAGTTTCTCCCCACGTTTCAGGATCTTGAAAATAAGTTTCTCATTCTCTCCGCCCTGTTTACTGGAAAGATTTTCAATATGTTCCACACATGGTGTCTCTATAGATGAAAAGCCAAATGTTCCGTATGTTTCACGAATCATGTTCATCACATAATTACGGATTTCCATCTCTTTTGGTAAAATGTCCTTCATACCGGTTACCGGTTTCTTCTTTAATGCCATGTTGTCCTCCTCTTTTATAAAAATTCTGCCCGTCTCCATTATGAACCACTCTCTGAAACGCAAGAAAAACCTGCATATCAAAATTTTTTACTTCATCGATCATCAACTCCATAACTGAAGAAATATCAAATCCTCTTCTGTATGGTCTGTCAGAGATCAATGCTGCATATACATCGCAGACTCTGAGTATCCGGGCACCTATGGGTATATCATCACCTGCTTTATTGGACGGATATCCACTACCATCATAATTCTCATGATGGTACAGGATACTCTCCAATACAAAATCCGAATATCCCTGCCCTTTAAGTTCCTCATATCCCAATGCAGAATGCATCCGGACATACTTCAGTTCCTCGATCACCAGAGGATCCTGCTCCTGTCCGTTAATATAACTTGTCAGCTTCAGCTTTCCTATATCATGGAGCATTCCTGCTATTGCAAGCTCATAGCACTGTTCATGCGGCAGTCCCATCTCCTCTGCAACCGCATAAGCCAGATTACTTACCAGCATTCCATGATGCAGTTCAGAAGCAAGGTCAAATTCCAGGATCCTCTGCTGTGAACCTGCTGCTGTCTTTTGTACTGTGTCCAAAATGTTACCTCCACATCCTACAGCCAGGTAGCTATTGCTGTCCGTTTTCTCTCGATCATCTCATCAATGCGGGAAATATAATTAGAAACGTCTTTTACATTCTCCACACGTTCAATTCTCTGTCCATGGTCAAAGACCAGCTTGGAAGAACCGCCTGCCCCCAGTGCGATGATAGGCTGTTTTTCCTCCATAATCAGTATATTGTAAATTCCCGCTTTGTCAACCTTTGCATAGCCAACATTTTCAAAATTTCCCTTCATATTCTTCTGTCTGTACAGATAATAAGGACCCATTCCCATTTCATACGCAGTTTTCATGGTCAGATCCATAATCTCCTGATTATTCTCAAAAGACATTTCCTGATATTTCTCTTTAAAAATATTCAGCCTTGCTGCACGTTTCACTGCCAGTGAATGTACGGTAATACTGTCCGGTGCCAGTTCACGAACCTGTTCAAGAGTCCGCTCTACCATGTGAATATCCTCACCCGGGAGTCCTACGATCAGATCCATGTTAATGTTATCGTATCCCAGCTCTCGTGCCAGATGAAACGCTTCTTTTGTCTGCTCCACAGTATGTCTGCGGCCGATAATATCCAGGGTTTCCTGATTCATAGTCTGTGGATTTACGGAAATTCTTGTTACCGGATACTCCCTGATCGCCATCAGCTTTTCACGTGTAATACTGTCCGGTCTGCCGGCTTCCACAGTAAACTCTGCCAGTCCTTCATAGCCAAAAGCTTCTCCCACTGTATCCAGGAGCTTACGGATCTGATGTGGAAGCAGTGTAGTCGGGGTACCGCCGCCAATATAGATGGTGTCCAGTTTTCTTCCCTTCATCATAAGAGCAGTCTCTCTTACCTCACGGCAGAGAGCTTCCACATATTCATCTGTTCTCTTCTCCCACACTTTCAGCGGATAGGAGCTGAAGGAACAATACAGACAGATACTTGGGCAAAACGGGATTCCAATATAAAGGCTGTATCCATTTTCATAGTCAATATCCTTCAGAATCTCTCTTTCCCTGTTTGCAATAGTGATGGCAAGCGCTGTTTTCTGCGGACTCACCAGATATCTCTCACGCATCTCCCGGGCTGCTTCCGTATTTTTCATTCCGGATTCGATCATTCCCATTGCCAGTTTGGCAGGACGTATTCCTGTCAGATTTCCCCATGGAAGAGTTCTGCCCGTCAGTTTTACCAACAACTGATACAGAGCATATTTGATATTATCTTTATTCTCTTTTCTCAGAGCATGAGCATCCTGTATTCCACAGCCTGCATTCTCTTTAGAAAGTATGTCTGCGGAAATTACCCCTTTTTGCTCTGTTTCCTGTTTCGACAGATTCTCTGTCCTTTCGTATTTTATGATATAACTGTCATTATCCCGTTCCACACTGAAGCGGAGGTCATACTCTGCTTCAGCATTTTCATAAAGAGTATGTATCTCCGCTTCGGGATAAAACGCTTTGATCAGTTCATAAACATCATGTTCAAAATCTCTGTTCTTAAACAGAATGCCTATTTTACACAAATGGATTATACCTCTTTTCATAACCAATAGTGGTAGATGCATCATGTCCGGGGAAAACCTCGGTCTCTTCAGGAAGCGAATCTACCAGTTTATGGAGACTTCTCACAATTTCTGCTGTACTTCCACCCGGAAAATCCGTTCTTCCAACAGAGCCATAGAACACTGTATCACCGCTGAACAATACACCTTCATCTTTCAGATAATAACAGCAGCTTCCTTTGGTATGTCCCGGTGTATGGATCATCTGAACGGAAAATCCCGCCAGTCTGATAACATCCAGATCCTCCAGAAATACATCCGGCACAATAGAACATCCCTGTCCATAATGTACAGTCATATTGATCGAAGGTTCGCGGAGCATCTCCTCTTCCTGACGACAGGCATAAATCGGAATATTATATTTCTCCTTTACTGCCTGTGCAGCCAGAATGTGGTCAAAATGTCCATGGGTAAGAAGAATCGCCACCGGTTTTCCATTCATCCGGGAAATCTTCATTTCAATCTTCTCCAGACAATCTGCGGGATCAACAATGATCAGTTCTCCGGTTTCTTTATTCTTAAGGAGATAGCAATTTGTATATACAGGTCCTAATATACATTTCTGTAATTCTAAATTCTTCATGTTATTCCTTTCTGTCAATCTGCAGCAGTTCCATAAAATAATGTTCCAGCAGATTTTTCCATGATCAGCCTGTAGTTCTCTCTACGTCAATGACACTCTCTACCTGACGGATCTTCTCGATCAGGGAACGCAGTTCCTCTTTGCTTCCAATCTCAAAACTCATGGAAATAGTTGCCTTCTCCTGCTTGCTTGTACGGCTGTTGATACTTCGCAGGTCGATCTTACGTTCTGTAAATATTTTAGAAAGATCCACAAGAAGCCCTGTACGGTTATTTGCATAAACCTGAATCTCAGCCATATACTTCTCTTTTTCCTTGGTATCAGGCTGCTGCCACTCTGCCTCAATCAGTCGTGTCCTGTCTGTCTCAGACATATTCAGCACATTGACGCAATCTGTACGATGGATTGTGATTCCACGTCCTCTTGTAACAAAGCCTACAATCTCGTCACCCGGGATCGGATTACAGCACTTGGAAAAACGGACTGCCACATCATGGATTCCTTTTACCACAATTCCACTCTTGCTCTTGGCAATGTGAAGCTTCTCCTGTGTCTCAGAAGCAGCCTCAAGAACCTGCTCGTCTGTCAGATTCTTCTTATTTTCCTTATCATATGCCTCCACCAGCTTATTGAAAACCTGACCTTCTTTCAATCCGCCATGACCAATTGCAGCAAGTACTGAATCCCAGTCCCTGAAACCATATTTACGCAAAACAGCCTCCAGATACTGGGTTTTTGTATAATTTGCGATCTTAAATCCCTTTGCACGCGCATACTGCGCAAGCATCTCCTTGCCCTTAAGGATATTATCTTCTTTTAATTCCTTCTTGAACCACTGGTTAATCTTGTTCTTTGCCTGAGTACTCTTAACCAGTTTCAGCCAGTCGCGGCTTGGTCCCTGAGAATTCTGTGAAGTAATGATTTCAATACGGTCGCCGTTTTTGATCTCATATTCAATCGGAACCAGCTTACCGTTAACTCTGGCACCTACCATCTTATTTCCGACTGCACTGTGAACACTGTACGCAAAATCCACCGGTGTAGAACCGCTTGGAAGTGTTTTAACATCTCCCTGTGGAGTGAAACAGTAAACACTGTCCGCAAAAAGATCCAGGTCATTCTTCAGAAGACTCATGAATTCTTTGTTATCAGACATGTCTCTCTGCCATTCCAGAATCTGACGCAGCCAGTTCAGTTTCTCTTCCTCACTCTTACCTACAGGAGCCTTTCCGTCAGACGACTCCTTATATTTCCAGTGTGCAGCGATACCATATTCTGCAGTTCTGTGCATTTCATAAGTACGGATCTGGATTTCAAAGGGCTGTCCGTTGGGTCCGATCAACGTGGTATGCAATGACTGATACATATTGGGTTTCGGCATGGCAATATAATCTTTAAACCGTCCCGGAATTGGCTTATACATCTCATGGATCACACCAAGGGCAGCATAACAATCCTTCACTGTATCTACAAGAATACGGACAGCAAATAAATCATAAATCTGATCAATAGTCTTATCCTGATTTACCATCTTCTTGTAGATGCTGAAAAAGTGTTTTACACGTCCGTCCACCTGCGCCTTAATATTGGCATCATCCATATGTTTCTTAACTTCTTTTACAATCGCACCTACAAACTGTTCTCTCTCGCTTTTACGCAGGGCAACCTTATGCACCAGGTCATAATATACATCCGGCTTAAGGTATTTCAGCGACAGGTCATCCAGCTCTACCTTTATCTTGGAAATACCCAGACGCATGGCAATAGGAGCATAAATATCCATGGTCTCTCTGGCCTTTTCCTGCTGCTTTTCAGGACGCATATACTGTAAGGTACGCATATTATGAAGACGGTCTGCAAGCTTGATCAGAATAACTCTGATATCCTTAGCCATGGCAAGAAACATCTTTCTGAGGTTCTCTGCCTGAACTTCTACTTTATCCGCAGAATAAGATAACTGTCCCAGCTTGGTAACACCATCCACAAGAAGTGCAACCTCTGAACCAAATTCCTTCTCCACTTCCTCATAGGTCATCCAGGTATCTTCAACTGCATCATGAAGAAGACCTGCAACTATCGTTTCTTTGTCAAGTTCCAGATCTGCCAGAATGATGGCAACACACAAAGGATGAATGATATATGGCTCTCCGGACTTTCTCTTCTGTCCTTCATGAGCTTCACTTGCAACCTTATATGCCTTCTCTATCATGGAAATATCTGTTGATGGATGATACTTCAGAACACTGTTTATCAGTTCTTTATAAAGCACCTCCGGACTTGTAAAATCATGCATGGTCTTTACTGCCGCATCTGCTCTCTTTACAGATTCCAGCTTCTCTTTTTCAACCTGCATTTCATCTTTTTTTGCTTCTGTACTTTTTGTTATCTCTGTCATATGCTCCCACCTGCCTGTCCTGCACAATCAGCTGTGCTTATTTACCATCATAACAAATTACGGACGCTACATCATACCCATTCAGTCTTTCGCGTCCCTTTAAACCTGCAAGTTCCATGAGAAATACAACCTTGACAACCTCACCGCCAAGCTGTTCCACCAGCTTGATCGCTGCTTCGATCGTACCGCCTGTTGCGATCAGATCATCAACGATAACCACTTTCTGACCTGGTTTTATGGAATCTTTATGCATTTCAATCTCTGCACTGCCATATTCCAGATCATAGCTTACAGATACTGTTTCGCGGGGAAGTTTACCTTTTTTACGAATCGGTACAAATGGTTTATGAAGATTATATGCGATCGGTACACCAAAGATAAAGCCTCTGGACTCTGTTCCTGCAATCACGTCCACATCTATATCCTTAAGACAGTCCTGCATGGAGTCGATTGCCAACTGCAGGCCATCCGCGTCCTGCAGAACACTTGTAATATCTCTGAAAATAATCCCCGGTTCAGGAAAATCCGGTATACTTAATACATAATCTTCAATTTTCTTCATTTTATTTCTCCTCCAGTGTGTGTTATATTGCTGTTCGCTCATAAATATTTTATAGTATATCACCTTTTTATTTCAGAATCAAGTTACTGTTAAGCCCTGACATTTGTATTTCCAGGCTTACCGGCGGTTACAAACCAAGCGGTAATATTAACAGTAATTCTGAATAATAATCTGAAGACTCTCTCGTCCCCTGAATCTGTTGATCTCCGGATAATAAGTAACAGAAATACTGTCTTTTTCCCTGATAAAGTTCACAAAATCCTCTGCTTCTCCGAAATAAATGCCTTCCACTGAAATCCCCTGCGGATCGAGAAGTTTTAGTTTTACTACATTTTTATTTTTCCCGATAATACTGTGATCAAGCACTCTGAGATTTTTCTGCGCAAAGACCGGTTTTGTATTCCCTTTTCCAAAGGGTTCCAGAAGCGAAATCTGTTCTACCAGTTCTTTTGTAATATAAGACACAGGCATCGGCACATCAATCACGATCTTAGGACGCAATTCTTCGTCCGTCAACGTACAGTTGACATTGAGGCGTCTCCGGAATTCTTCTATATTTTTTTCTTCTATAGACAGACCTGCTGCCATCGGATGACCTCCAAACTGTATCATCAGGTCTGCACATTTTACCAGTTCTTCATACATAGAGTAACTTTCTATTGATCTTCCGCTTCCTTTTGCACTTGTCTCACCGCCCGTCAATACAAAGGCAGGCCTGTGATATTTTTCCCTGATCCTGCCTGCTATAATACCGGCAAGACTTTCATGACAATCCGGAAGATAAACTACCAGTACTCTGTCATTTTTCAGCTCTGTAGTCTCTATGATCCGGATTGCCTCTTCTTTTCCTTTCTCAGTGAGAGCTTTTCGGCTCTGATTAAGAGCTGTAAGATCTCCGGCAAGCCTTGCTGCTTCTTCCTTTGTTTTTGCATTGAGAAGTGCAAGAGAACGGGCAGCTGTATCCAGTCTGCCACTGGCATTGATACATGGTCCCAGCACAAATCCGATATGATAAGCTGTGATTTTAGCATCTTCCAGAGAATTTGCTCGGATCAGTTCCTGCAATCCTTGATTTTTGGTATTTTTCAGACGGTACAGCCCTTCTTTTACCAGAATCCTGTTCTCTCCCTGAAGATCCATAACATCTCCTACTGTTGCAATAGCCGCCAGTTCATAATAATCTTCCAGCTCCTCTGCCGGAACACCAAATCTCTCGTAAAGTGCTGCAATATATTTAAAGGCCACCACTGCCCCACACAGGTTTTTATTCGGGTATGGACAATCATATTGTTTCGGATTCAAAATCGCATCTGCCGGCGGAAGCACCATCTGGCGTTCTCCCTTTTCCTCCCTGTAAGGAACCTCATGATGATCTGTAATAATCACTGTCATTCCCTTATCCTTTGCCATCTGGATTTCAGCAGCCGCAGCAATTCCATTATCACAGGTCACGATCGTATCGATCCGGTCCGTTTCCGCTCTTTCTATAAGATGTGCATGAATCCCATATCCGTCTGCAACTCTGTCCGGAATATAAGTATCCACATCTGCTCCGATCCTCGCAAGGCCTTTCATTAAAATGTATGTAGAGGTCACACCATCAATATCATAATCACCAATAATACGGACTTTTGCTTTCTGCGATATTTTTTTCTCCAGGATATCTACAGCTTTTTCCATATCCTTCATCAGCCAGGGAGAAGGAAGCTCTTGTACTGTTCCTGACAGATACTCTCTTATCTTATCTTCTCCGATCACATCTCTGTTCCTGATCAGTCTCGCAATCACCGGATCAATATGAAACTGTTGACCGATCTGGTTAAAATCTGCTCTTTTTGCTGCTATTACCCATTTCTCCATATATTTTCTCTCCTCATAAAAATATCCCGGAGTTTTACCCCGGGATATTTCTGTCTGCCTGTTTTTCAGACAATTATTGTTTTATTCAGCATCATCATTCTGCTGTTTTTTAGCTGCTTCTTCGGCAGCCAGACGTTCAGCTACTCTTTTTCTGTTTTTCTTCTTTGGCTGAGTCGGATCTTTCTGTGATACATCACGTGCTTTCTTCGGCTTTGAAGAGGACTTTGCAGATGCGGAAGCTGCAGCAATTGCCGGCTGTCCTTTTCCTGCAAATTTCTTTTTCATCACATACCACAACGCACCTGTAATACATACAGAAGAATATGCACCGACAAGAACACCAACCATCAGAGGTGCTGCAAATTCACGGATAGAAGAAACACCCATGATATAAAGAACAGCTACCATAACAAAAGTTGTAAAAGAGGTATAAATACTTCTTGTAAGAGTCTGAGTGATACTTGTGTTTACAATTTCTGCCAGTTTTTCTCTGGAACCACTGTGAAGGTTCTCACGTATACGGTCAAAAATAACGATTGTAGCATTGATAGAATAACCTACGATCGTAAGCATGCAGGCAATAAATGTATTACCGACAGATACTCTGGCAATAGCATAGAATGCAAGTACAACCAGAACATCATGCAGAAGCGCCAATACCGCACTGCTTGCAAAACGGATGTCTTTAAATCTGAACCAGATATAAAGAAGCATACAGATTGTAGCTACTATAACGGCTACGATCGCATCACGACGCATTTCACTACTTACTGTAGAAGAAATACTTTCTGTGGAAATCGTGCTGTCATCTACACCAAATTTCTCAACCAGTGCACTCTGCAGAGCTTCACGTTCGCTCTGATTCAGAGAACGTGTCTTGATCACAACCTGATTTGTTCCGACTACCTTTGTAGGCTGAACATTTTTATCTCCTGTCACCTCTTCTACAACAGGAGTTACTTCAGAATCAATGGTCTTAATATCCATATCTTCATTAAATGTAACAGTCGTAGAAGTACCGCCTGAGAACTCAAGGCTGTAATTTAACGCTTTGTTTCCTGCATGCGAATTAGCAAACATCGCTGCCGGACCGCAGAGGATCAGGATAATGGAAATAGCAAAAAATACTTTCTTCTTTCCAAGGAAATCAACTGCCTTACGTTCTTTTGCAGATCCGTAGAATTTCGGATCACGTACACCAACTGCATAAAGTGCATTTACAATCAGTCTGGATACAACCAGTGCTGTAAACATGGAGATCACGATACCAAGGGCAAGTGTATAAGCAAATCCCTTAACAGTACCTGAACCAAGCCACATCAGCACAAAGGCTGCGATCAGTGTTGTAATATTTCCATCAAAGATTGCAGAGAAAGCTTTGCTGAAACCGGACTTAATAGAATTCCTTACTGAAACTCCTGCACCAATTTCCTCTCTGATTCGGGCATAAATAATAACATTGGCATCCACCGCCATACCGATACCAAGAATAATACCCGCAATACCCGGAAGAGTAAGAGTAATATCAAAGGCATTCAGCGTGATCAGCATTAATGATGTATAAAGAATCAGTGCGATACCTGCAACTACACCAGGTACGCGGTATGCAATGATCATAAAGATAATAACGATGATCAGACCGATCGCACCTGCAAGAACACTTGTAGAGATTGCTTCTTCACCAAGCTGTGCAGCTACAACACTGGAACGAAGTTCTTCCAGTTCCAGTCCCAGAGAACCGATACGGATATAAGAAGCAAGGTTCTGTGCTTCTTCCAGGTCAGACATTCCGCTGATCTGTGCTTTTCCGCCGGAAATCTCTTCATTTACATTCGGAGCACTGATAATGTTATTGTCATAGACGATAGCGATCTGCTTGCCTACATTATTCTTTGTAGCTTCTGCAAATTTTGTTTTACCACTGTTTTCTCCATCAGAAGTAAGAGTAAGACTTACCACATATTCCTTTGCACTTGTGTTCTGATTCTGGATCGCACCACCCTGGGCATCTGCTACATCAGAACCTTCCAGAACAACACTTCCGGATTCCTTGATCTCATCCATAGTTCTGGAGAGAACATATCCATCCTGTCCTGTAGTAAAGTTCTGGTTTCCGTCAGCATCTTCTTTTGTGATGAAATACAGGGAACCTGGTTTACCCAGATCATTCAAAATAGTATCTGCATCTGTAACACCAGGAATTTCAACTGTAATACGGTCTGATCCTTCCTGGTATACCTGAGCCTCAGTACTGTACTGCTCTACACGCTTCTGAAGCTTGTAGATCGTATCTGACATCTCTTCGCTTGTCGGATTGCTCTCCTTAGCCTGGTAGGTAATGCTGACACCACCGGCAAGATCAAGACCCGTGTTGATATGTTTTGCTGCACCGGTTCCGGTAGGACCGATACCTACGGCTGCAGTAAAGCAAAAGAACACAGTCAGGATCAGTGTCAGAAGCAGCACTACGATTCCTTTACTTTTCTTCATAGTTCTTTTCCCTTCTTGATTTTTTGTCCGCGGTCATGTTCATCCGCCTGCCAGCCATTTTCTGTTATGATAACAGCCGACGGCGGTATCAGTCAGACAGATTACTGCCCACTAATCACATGCCAGTGCGGCTTTTATCATGATGGCGCACTCCACACGTTTTCTCTGGAGTTCGCATCCGATTTCATAATTGCCTTTGATATCTCCCTGGAAATGGAATGCATTTGCCGCACATCCGCCACTACAGTAGAAACGTGCGAAGCAGTCTTTGCAGTCTTTCTTTGTGTAAACGTTGCATCCGCCGAATTCCTTCTGGATTTCCGGCTTTGTGATGCCTTCGTCTACATTTCCCATGAGATACTGTTCTTCACCAACAAACTGGTGACATGGGTAAAAATCACCCCAGGGTGTTACAGCCAGGTACTCTGTTCCTGAACCGCAGCCTGACAGTCTCTTGTATACACAAGGGCCACCTGTAAGGTCGATCATAAAATGGAAGAAGTTAAATCCTTTTCCCTCTTTCTCTCTTTTAATCATTTCTTTTGCAAGAGTATCATACTCTTCCATGATCTGGGGGATATCCTCCTCGCGGATCGCATATTCCTCCGTATCAGCCGCAACTACAGGCTCTACAGAAATCTGTTTGAATCCAAGATCTGCCAGATGAAGCACATCCTTGGAGAAATCAAGATTATGGTGGGTAAAAGTACCTCTTACATAATACTTGTCCTGATTTCTGGATTCTGCAAACTTCTGGAACTTCGGCATGATCAGGTCATAGCTTCCTGCACCTTTTCTGAATGGACGCATGTAATCATGTACTTCCTTACGTCCGTCCACACTCAGTACAACGTTGCCCATCTCTTTATTGCAGAATTCCATTACTTCATCATTCAGAAGAACTCCGTTTGTTGTTAAAGTGAAACGGAATTTCTTATTGTGAAGCTTTTCCTGCTCTCTGCCATATTTTACCAGATCTTTTACAACCTGCCAGTTCATCAGCGGCTCGCCGCCAAAGAAATCTACTTCCAGGTTTTTCCTGGAACCGGAGTTCGCGATCAGGAAATCAAGAGCTTTTTTGCCGACTTCATAAGACATAAGAGCTCTTCTGCCATGATATTCGCCTTCTTCGGCAAAACAATAACGGCAGGCCAGATTGCAGTCATGAGCAATGTGCAGGCACAATGCTTTTACAACGGTCTGCCGGTTATTTGAAAATTCTTCAATTACATTCTCATAAACATCTTTTGTAAAAAGCATTCCATCTTCTTTCAGCTTATTACATTCTCTTACAGATGTCTCAATATCTTCTCTGTTATATTTGTTTTCCAGTTTCTCTGCAATAGCTTCTGTGCCAAGGCCCTCTTCCAGATATGGAAGGACCTCATATGTAACCTCATCTACCAGATGGATGCATCCACTGTTGATATCCAGTACAATATTAAAGCCATTGCTTTTATAACGGTGAATCAGACTCATTTTACTAAAATCCTTTCTAAGCGTAAGATAAGCAGCGGAATAAAAGTTCCGCTGCTTATCTCATTTCTCCATAGCTGATCTTATTTCTGCTCGCAGCTCTGGTTTCCTACTGTACAGGAAGTTTTACATGCGGACTGGCAGGAAGTCTGGCACTCGCCACATCCACCTTTTTTTACAGTGTTCTGTAAATTCTTTGTATTCAGGGTTTTGATATGTTCCATAACTCTATCCTCCTTATGTAATTATATTCTTGGCATAGTATATCATATATCTTTTCATTTTAAAAGCTTTTTTTTACGACAGCATTCCACCCAGTGTTCCACCGCCTGTGCACATAAAAAATGTTGTAACTGCATGAGCTGCACTCATATCCCAGCCGCCTTTTGCCATAACAGAGACAGTCAACAGTAATACATAGTAAGCCAGACCTGTGATAACACCCCACAGATATTTGTCTTTACGCACAATTTTGCCGGCCATAAAGCCTCCCATGAAACATGCAAGTACATAAATTATAATAATACCCGCATCTACAGCTGTTTCTCCCAGATCAAAAGCAAACAGTACCAGGGCCAAAAGCAGTAATGCCACTCCTGTTAATGCATATGCAAATAATAGTGATTTCAAAATTGCTCTGACTTTCATTGCTTCCCCTCCTGTTAAACTATATGGGAGAGGAATCTGCGTTATTCTCTTATTTCTTTCTCTTCTTTATAAATATAACTGCTCCTGTGATCAATGCCCCTGCCACAAACAGTATCACAAACGGCATAATTGATGTTGTATCTCCGGTATTTACTGTATTGTTATTTTTCACAGCTTTATTTTCCGTTGAATTATCATTCTGATCAGAAGAAGAACCATTATTGCTGTCAGAACTGTCATTCACAGATACTGTATTGTTCTTTCCGGAATCAGAGCTCTGACTGTCGGAGGAAGCCGGTGCAGGAGTTACCGCATCTGTGTCGTCCGTATCATTCCCCGCATCAGGTCCTACTAATTGTCTGCTTCCTGCAATTCCAAATGGACTGAAAGAATGTGTGCTGAATACCATAATACCATTCTCTACACTCGGAATAATCGTCTCAGTTGCCCCGTTATCCAGGAGATGTTCGATAGTATACTGATATCCGGATTTTACCGGCACAGTGACACTGATATAATCTCCATTAGGGATCTCGTATTCTGTATTATTCTTAAGATCCCAGAGTTCAAATTCATAAGACTGGAAAATCATTGCATCTGATTCATTGGTAAACTGATAGCTGTCACCGCTTGAAACTCTGAACTGTACATACCATGGAAGATTAACTCCGCTTACTGTAATACCGTCGCAGGTATGATTAAGTGCGGCCCTCTCTTCTTTTTCTTCATCAGAAAGAGAATCCTCTGCATCTGTAGGACGGTCATCCTTATCGTCCGGCAGAACAGGATTATCAAAGATATTATCATCTGCGCCATCTTCATCATCTTTCTTCGTATCTTCTTTATCCTGTGTCATATCATCTGCAGGTTCCAGCTTACCGGTAGTTTCTGTATCTTTATCCGTCTTATCTGCATTGCTGTTATTATCTTTGTTGTTTTTATTATCTGTTTTATCTTCTTCAATCTTATTCTCTTCATTGTCTGTATCAGTTTTATTATCCTGATCTGATTTACTTTCCTTATCTTCTTTATTGTCTGTATCAGCGTTTTCATCTGCGGCAGGTTTTTCTGACGAAGTTTCAGGCGTTTCTGTTGGATCTGCATTTTCTGTTGGATCTGTTTTACCTGAGCCTTCTGTCTTATCAACATTATCACCATCCGTAATACTGTTCACTATTACATTGATGTAACCGACAACCGCGCCGCTCTCCGGATCCCATCCATCCACATGGCTTAAATCCTGCCCTTCTGCCGGTATAAGAAGTACCTCACAGCTCTGTACACGCTGTGCAGGAACGAAACTTCCATCTGCCCATTCAAAAGTTCCATATTCCGTTGCCGGAAGTTCTACATCCGCAAGTTCTACAGGCTTATCAAGCGTAATGTTGTCCGGGATCAGAGAAGACACAGTATTCTCCTGTGACTCAGCCGCACTGACCTGTCTTGTTACACCCGGTATATTATTTCGTGCAATCAAAGCCGCTGTTAAAGCCGCTGCCGCAAAAATACCCGTTCCTTTTAATTTCTTTTTTCTTATTCTTATATTATTGGACATATCGCACCTCTATATTTATATTCGATTCTTATGTTTCCTGATAATCATTTTTTTACTTTCAGCCAAATATCAGTTCTCTTTTTACGTAATACAATAATATTACATATCTGTATATTATCAAACTTTTATCATTTTGTAAATATTCTGTAATGTTTTTTTTCATTTTAATCGAGTGAATTATAACACAAATCTTACTTTTTCGACAGTCCTCTTTTAAATTTTTTTATACTATCTTTGAACCAAAAGCTTTTTCTTGATTTTTTATATGAAATCATGTATATTTTGCTTAAATGTTTTATGATATGATTCAATCAATAAAGATAATCAAAAGGAGTGAATAAATCTTGGATTCAAGTATTGCCTTTCAGGCGGTGGCGATTCTGATACTGATCGCACTTTCTTCATTTTTTTCTTCTGCGGAAACCGCTATGACAACCGTAAATAAGATTCGGATACAGTCTCTTGCCGAGCAGGGCAACAAACGTGCTGTTATTCTGGAAAAAATAATTTCCAATTCCCCAAAGATGCTCAGTACCGTATTAATCGGAAACAACATTGTAAATATGTCTGTTTCTTCTCTCATGACTACACTCACCATAAAGATTCTGGGAAACGCATATGTAGGAATCACAACCGGCATCCTGACTCTGCTGATTCTCATTTTCGGTGAGATAACCCCCAAAAACCTGGCAACAATTCATGCTGAAAAATTGTCCCTGGCCTATTCAAGAATAATATACGGGCTTATGATTCTCCTTACTCCCGTTGTTTTCATTGTAAATAAAATAACAGAAGGTGTACTGGTCATTCTGCATGTTAACCCGGACGAAAAGGCAAATGCCATGACTGAACATGAACTGCGTACCCTCGTCAATGTAGGTGAAAAAGACGGCGTCATTGAAAACGAAGAAAAACAGATGATCTACAATGTGTTTGATTTTGGCGATTCAACTGCAAAAGATGTCATGATTCCCAGAATCGACATGACCTTTATAGATATCAATTTTTCCTATGATGAACTTATGGCGGTCTTCAGTGAAGATATGCATACCCGTTTTCCGGTTTATGAGGACAACACTGATAACGTAATCGGTATTATCAATATGAAAGATCTTCTTGTTTATCCAAAGGACAAACCTTTTTCAATCCGCAACATCCTGCGTGAGCCTTATTTTACCTATGAATACAAAGCTACAGCAGACCTGATGATTGAAATGCGTAAAGCATCCGTCAATCTGGCAATCGTTCTGGACGAATACGGTGCCACAGCGGGTCTGGTCACATTGGAAGACCTGTTGGAAGAGATCGTAGGTGAGATTCGCGACGAATACGATGAGGATGAAGTCGAAGATATTAAAGAAATCCAGCCTGAAAGAGAATATGTTGTTCAGGGTTCTGCCAAGCTGGATGATATCAACGAAGCCCTCCATATTAATCTGGAATCTGAAGATTATGATTCTATTGGCGGATATATTATTGAACAGCTTGACTGCCTTCCCAAAGAGGGTCAGTCTGTCACACTTGAAAGTGGCATCCGCCTGGTTGTTGACCGTCTGGACAAAAACAGAATCGAACTTGTCCACATCTGGCTTCCCGAGAAGAAAACTGAAACAGAAGAACAGCCGTAACTGTCATCTCTCCAGCATCAGTGAAAATTGTTTCACGATTCTGGAGAGTTCTCCTGTAACCGCATCAATTCCTTCTTCGTTCTTTTTCCAGTTTTCTCTGGTAATTCCATCTGCATTCACAGGCACCACATAAAATTCTGTTTTCGGATACAAGAGCTGATAATACATCAGACATCTTCTTGCATGGTAAGATTTGCAGCACAAAATCGCTCTTTCTATTTCCAGTTCTGCATGATCTGTCACCTGTCTGGAATAAATTGCGTTCTCATAAGTAAAGGTTGCCTGGTCTTCTTTCAGGATTTTCTGATCCGGAACTCCGTTTTTTATAAGAACATCCCTGAGAAATTCCCATTCTGTTCCATATTCCTTATCATATACATTGCTTTTTTCAAGAACGCCTGAAAACTTTCCATTTACTACGCTGTATTTTCCACTGGGCAGAATCCAGTCCGCCATCCCTTTCTTAAACAATTCTGCTGCTTTTTCCGCCATCTGCGGATAACCATTTCCAGGGACAAAAATAATATCAGATTTTTCCGGCTTGTTTTCTGCAAAAATAAACTCTTCTGAACTTTTTAAAAATTTTTCATATACGTCATTCATCATTACTAACTCCTCGTTATCTGTTTTTTCTACAGCACCTCTCAAATAATGCGTTTGTAACAGTCCAACAAAAATTCACGCTCTGATGAACCGGAACAATATGCATTATTTACGAAGATTTCTATAGATAGATACAGTGTACCATATTTTTTCTATTAACGTACAACCAAGTTAATTCTTAAAACTATGTCCCCCACTGCTTATGTTACTGTTCACTCTGTTCACAGCAACACGCTTCGCGATGCACAGACTTCCAATATTTCCAGAAGGCTATTTTGTCACAATAACCGTACTGTAACCATCATCCCTCAGTCTCTGCTCCATATTTACTGCATTACCAATCTGCTGATAGGCACCTGTCTGAACTTTATACAATCCGTTTTCATGTAACATAAAAGAGGGATAACCTTTTTCCAGTAACTGATATAACATACGGTCCGCATTCTCTTTTTTTCTGAACGCTCCAGTCTGCACTCTGTAATAAAGCGGTTCCTGCACTGTTTCCTCATCCAGGCTTCCAAGAATCGCATCTGCAATTCCCTGAGCTATATCGCTAAACTTGTTATCAAACAGTTTATTATCTTCTTCGGAATTGATAAATCCGGTTTCTATTAAAAGAGCCGGCATCCTGGTTCGTCTGAGGACCACAAGTCCCGGCCGCTCTTTTACACCGATTTCGCGGAATCCCACTTCTCCCAGAGCTCCCAGAATATTCTCAGCCATCTGATATTTAATCCCGCTTTTATCATAAATCAGAACTTCCGCTCCATTATACTGATTTTCCTTTGGGCTGCTGTTTCGATGAAATGAAATAAAGTAATCTACTCCTGCCTGATTTGCAAGCTGTGCCTTCTCAAAAGGTGTCTGATAGACATCACCGGTACGGGTATAAGAGATATCAATCCCTTTATTTTTTAAAATCTCACCTACCGCAAGAGCAAGTTTAAGATTGTCATTCTTTTCCTGTCTTCCCTTATATACGGCTCCCGGATCCTGACCTCCATGTCCGGCATCCAGCATGATTGAATATGCCATGACGACACTCTGCTTTCTTCATATACTCTTTATACTATATGAATTAAAAATATAATTGTGCAGGTCGCTTGACTTTTTCACACTAAAGCGTTATACTTTAAAACGTCATAGTCGAATAGCCCGATGACATTATCCGAATCATTTACCAGTACTGCTTTCCCTGCAGAAAATCTTTCGGATTCAGGTAAGTTTTATATTATCAAATAATAAACGCAATTCTTACCTGACTTAATTTAAACATTATATTAGGAGGATATATCATTATGAAAAGAAAAGCATTAGCAATCACTCTTGCAGCAGCCATGGCTATGGGAACCTGCGCAGTAACAGCAAGTGCTGCTGACGGAGACAAATATACAATCGGTATCTGTCAGCTTGTACAGCACGAAGCTCTCGACGCTGCGACACAGGGATTCAAGGATGAAGTCACCAAAGAACTGGGAGAAGACGCAGTTACCTTTGACGAGCAGAACGCACAGGGAGATTCCAACACCTGTTCTACAATCATTAACAGCTTCGTTTCCAATAATGTTGACCTGATTCTTGCAAATGCAACTCCTGCTCTTCAGGCAGCTGCAGCAGGAACAAGCGATATTCCGATTCTTGGTACTTCTGTTACTGAATACGGTGTTGCACTTGGACTGGATGATTTCGACGGGACTGTGGGCGGAAATATTTCCGGAACTGCAGACCTTGCTCCCCTTGATCAGCAGGCAGCAATGCTCAATGAACTTTTCCCGGATGCAAAAAATGTAGGTCTTCTCTACTGTTCTGCCGAAGCAAACTCTCAGTATCAGGTAGATACAGTAAAAGCTGAACTTGAAAAACTCGGATATACATGTGAATATTATGCATTCTCTGACTCTAATGATCTCTCTTCTGTTGCTACAACAGCAACTGACGCAAGTGATGTAATTTATGTACCGACAGATAATACAGTTGCTTCCAACACAGAGATCATCAACAACATCTGCCTTCCGGCAAAAGTTCCGGTAATCACAGGCGAAGAAGGTATCTGCAGCGGATGCGGTGTTGCGACACTTTCCATCAGCTATTATGACCTTGGTGTTACAACCGGTAAGATGGCTGTTAAGATTTTAAAGGACGGTGAAGATATTTCCACAATGCCGATCGAATATGCACCAAACTTCACAAAAGAATATAACAAAGATATCTGCGAAGAGCTGGGCATCGAAGTTCCGGACGATTATGTTGCAATCGGCGAGGCTGCTGAAGAAACTGCCAAATAAATCCGGTCAGACAGTTGAAAAATACTCACACCAACAGGATTTTAAATAACAGCTTATCAAACAGTTATAAAAAATTCAATTTATATGCGATCAGCGGGAAAGGTTTGACGCCTCTCTCGCTTTTCGCATCTCAACAGGAGGAAATTACAAATGCAAATTTTAACATTAATCACTGCACTTCCGGGTGCAGTAGCCCAGGGTCTGATCTGGGGAATTATGGCAATCGGTGTTTATATCACTTTCCGTATTCTTGATATTGCAGACCTTACAGTTGATGGCACTATGTGCACCGGTGGTGCAGTGTGTATTATGATGATGCTTTCCGGTCATAATGTCTGGATTTCTATGTTGGCCGCTACTCTCGCCGGAATGCTGGCAGGCCTTGCGACCGGAATTTTCCACACCTTTATGGGAATTCCCGCAATCCTTGCCGGAATCCTGACACAGTTATCTCTGTATTCCGTAAACCTGAAGATCATGGGAAAAGCAAATCAGGCAATCAACGTTGATAAATATAATCTTCTGGTTTCCCTGCGACATATAAAAAATGCATCTCTTTCCAAAAACACAATTTTTATTGTAGCAGTTATGTGTATTCTCCTGATTGCCATTCTCTACTGGTTCTTTGGAACAGAGCTTGGCTGTTCCCTTCGCGCAACCGGATGTAACCCAAATATGTCACGCGCCCAGGGTATCAACACAAACAGGAATAAAGTTCTCGGACTTATGATTTCCAACGGTCTGGTAGGACTTTCCAGTGCACTCCTTGCACAGTATCAGGGATTTGCAGATGTCAACATGGGACGTGGTTCCATCGTTATCGGTCTGGCAGCAGTTATTATTGGCGAGGCAATCTTTGGACGTATTTTCCGCAACTTTGCCCTTCGCTTGTTAGCAGTTATCTTCGGTTCCATTCTGTATTATCTGGTACTTCAGATTGTTATCTGGATGGGTATCGACACTGACCTGCTGAAGATGCTGTCCGCAATCGTAGTTGCTCTCTTCCTTGCATTCCCATACTGGAAAGGCAAATACTTTAATAAACCAGCCAAAAGGGGAGGTAAATAAAAATGCTTGAACTTAAAAATATCTATAAAACCTTTAATCCCGGAACCATTAATGAGAAACGTGCATTAAATGGTCTGAACCTGAAGCTGAACGAAGGCGATTTTGTAACTGTTATCGGAGGAAACGGCGCCGGCAAATCTACTATGCTAAATGCTGTTGCAGGAACCTGGCCGGTTGATGAAGGACAGATTCTTATCGACAATATTGATGTTACAAAACTTTCTGAACATAAACGTGCTACATACCTTGGACGTGTGTTTCAGGATCCAATGACAGGAACCGCTGCAACAATGGGTATCGAAGAAAACCTTGCACTTGCAAAACGCCGCGGAAAATCCCGTCTTCTCCGCTCCGGAATCACTAAAGCTGAGCGCGAAGAATACAAAGAGCTCCTGAAAATTCTTGGTCTTGGTCTGGAAGACAGACTGACTTCTAAAGTAGGACTTCTCTCGGGTGGTCAGAGACAGGCTCTTACTCTTCTGATGGCAACGCTTCAGAAACCAAAGCTTCTGCTTCTGGATGAACATACCGCAGCTCTTGATCCAAAAACAGCTGCCAAAGTTCTGGAAATTACAGATATGATCGTAAACCGCGATCACCTTACGACATTGATGATCACCCACAACATGAAGGACGCTATTGCACATGGCAATCGTCTGATCATGATGATGGAAGGAAAAATCATTCTGGATATCCAGGGAGAAGAAAAGAAAAAACTGACAGTTAAAAACCTTCTGGATCAGTTTGAAAAAGCAAGCGGAGAAGAGTTCAGCAATGACTCTGCACTGCTCGGATAACCGTATAAATTACTCATAACGTTTCTAAATATCCTTTATATGAGAGTACTTTTTTATGGAGTACTCTCATATTTTTATTTCTCATCTTTTTCCAGCGGAGTTACACAGATAAATTTATGTGTTTCCCTATTGTACTGGTAGATTCTCGACGTCAGATAGTCCTCTTTCGGTGTAGCCTCCCTGATCGTATCCCGCAAAACACACTGCAAATCTTCAGGTTCTACAAATTTATCATTATGGATCATTACCTCATGTACACTGGTAAACACCATATAGAAATCGGAATCCAGCATATATGCCAATTGTTCTGCCACTCCCGGCAGGAACACTGCAACTGCACCATTTGTTTTCTTCGTTGTACTGAGACAATTTCCCATTGCATCTTTCTTCAATTCACACTTATCACCCAGATTCATAAAACTTTCACCTTCATATTCCGGATTAAAAATCATCTGTTCCCATCTGTAAATTCTGGGTGGACTCATAAAATACGTATTGAGAATCGCCTCCTGAAACACCTCATCACATTCTTTTCCCCACTGCTCCAGCATTCCCTGCCGGATTTTTGTACTTGTCACACATCCTTCATATTCCGTAACTTTCATATAAAGCACAAGTGCAATATCACCAAGAGTTTTATACACCGCATCCTGAAGATCCGCGGAATATTTATCTGCATTCAGCAATCTTATAAACAGGCGGGGTTTTGTCTTCTCATAATCCCTAATCACTCTTGTTTTCTCATAAATATCCGCCTTTTTTATCCGATTGAGATCATCTGTGATTTCTTTTATAATTTCCTCAAACGGACTGCCATTCTGATAAGATTTAAAAAGTTCCTGTGTATAAAGTCCACAGACCTCCCAGGCATCATCATGCTCTGCAAACTTCACCAGCAGTCTGTCTCCTACAGGTGCAAACCTCCCGCCTTCTTTCTCAAAAGAAATATTTTCCCTCGGAATCCCTGTAGCCTCGTAAATACCAATCTCCAGTTTCTCTACGAATGTTTCATAGTCTTTCTGCATATTCAGTTCCTTTCTTGCTTTGAAAATAATACGGGCAGGATGCCCTGATTTGAATGTTGACTTTCCGTTTTCGGAAAAAAGAAAATAAGGGAGCGAAAGCCCCCTTAAGAGTCGCTGTAGACATAGTATAAAATAGCCACAGCTATTTGTAAAGTAAATTTCATCGACAATATTTATTACAGTTTCTTTTTATCTTTCAGATATTCCAGAAAAGCCTCACAGCCCTCCACCACATCCGAATATGTGACATCAAATCCACCTGTATACCATGGATCTGCGATATCCCTCGGATCATCACTGTAATCCAGAAGAAGTTTAACCTTGTCCTCTGGATCTGATTTCAATATTCTTAACATATTCTTCAGATTCCAGTGGTCCATACCGAGAATATAATCATATTTATCATAATCTGCCTTCGTCAGTTGAACTGCGCGCTTACCCTTACAATCAATCCCATGCTTAGCAAGCTCCTCTCGCGCCGGAGGATATACCGGATTCCCGATTCCATTCCATATCTCCTCAGTGCTGGTTGCAGCAGATGCGATATAAAATCGGTCTGAAAGACCTTGTTTAGAAACCATGTCTTTAAAAATGAATTCTGCCATTGGTGAGCGGCAGATGTTGCCGTGGCAGATGAATAATACTTTTATCATCTTCTTATATCTCCATTTAAGTCTTGTATTTCTTCTCAAACGCTTGATATTTCAGGGTTTTCCGACTTTTGAGTTTTCCTTTCTTTTCAAGGTATCTTCTCAAATCTTCTCGTATTTTCTTGTGTTTTTCCCTGCAATCTTGGTAAATCCGTTGGTAAAGCAAGCGTCCTTACCAACGGGCTTTTTTAACTATTCGCTATCCGATATACTTCTTCCTTTGCATCATCAAAATTCACATGGGTGTAAGTGTTCAAGGTTACACTGATGTCTGCGTGACCCATGATATACTGCAAGGTTTTCGGATTCATCCCGGATTTTGCCATATTAGAGCAAAAGGTGTGCCTGCATACATGAGGGGTAACTTTCGGCATCTGGATACGGTAAATCCTGTTGTATTTCTGAATGATATGCTCCAGATACTTTTCCCAGTGAAGGGCAACCATCGGCATATCGTTTTTATCCAGAAACAAAAATCCTGCATATCCTTCCACCATCGGTTCAACTTTTGGTGTCTTTCGGTTGGCAATAATTCTGCGAAAACACGCTGCGACAGCTTCCGTCATCGGCACATAGCGGATGCCTTTGTCAGTTTTTGGTTCTTCAATTACATACTGCATCTGTGCAGTACGCTGTAACTGATGGTCTACCTTGATACGCATTTCTCCAAACTCGATTTCTGAAACCGTCAGCCCACAGAACTCTGAGATACGAAGCCCTGTGTGAAAAAGAATATAGATTGCATCATAGTATCTGCTGAAATGCTTATCTTCCTGAATAAACTTCAGCAAATCTCTCTGCTGCTTTCGGGTAATCGCTTCTCTGGTAACAGAATCATTGACAATGACGGATGCAAGCTCAAATTCAAATGGATTTTTACGAAGCAGGTCATCATCGACTGCCATCTGAAATGCCGGTCTTAGAACTCCCCGGATAGAATGAATGGAACTGTATCCCCGTCCATCAATCTGCTGGAGCTTAATCAACCATGCCTTTGCATCTGACAAACGCACCTTATCAATTCGCAGATTCCCAAAACTCTCTTTTTTCAGCATATTGATGACCGTTTTATATCCGGCAACCGTATTGTGACGAACTCCTGTTTTCAATGAAACGTACTTTTCTACCAGTTCCAAAACAGTATAGTTGCCACCGTTGGTTACGATACGGTCAAACAAATCCGCTTCAATCTGTTTTTCTTTCTCACGCAGGGAAGGCTCCCGCTTCTTCCCTTTTGGCATTGGGTCATTCTTGTCCAAACGCCAACTGTATACATTTTTCTCTTTTCCGTCCTCATCAATATAGCGGAACCGATACCTCCCATCTTTACGCTGGTACTCGCCCTCTCGCAAAATCCGATTACGGTTATCTCGTCTTTTCTCACTCATCGTGAACTCTCCTTTCAAAAAAGAGAGCCAGACTTGCGCTCTTATCATAGCACAAATCCAGCTCTCCGCATAGTTATATCATGTGAAATCGGTAAATCTGTCAGCTCTGTTTACACAGCAGTAGCCTGATCCAGATACCTCTCAAATTTCTCACGCTTAATGAGGGCACGATTGCCGTTCATCACATAAAAATCCTCATTGGGATGTGTGTCAATAAGCGTTCTCAATTTTCCTTCGCCGATATGATAATATCTGGCTGCTTCCTCAATGGTAAGCGTATATCTACGCCACACCGGAATATCCGAGTAATTTTTTCCTTCAATATTCATCTTATTATTCGCCATAGGCAGTTATCCTCCATACATGAAAATAGCCAGACAGAGG
>OGUO01000503.1_pt1 | contig 28785 bp, 20 predicted proteins | sample 1553641 | NCBI WGS metagenome assembly OGUO01 (sample SAMEA2579980, study PRJEB22360) | human gut metagenome | biome: human gut; feature: human-associated habitat; material: faeces | place: Denmark | collected 2008/2010 | reverse complement strand
TTGAAGGCGTATTTTTTAAAGCTCAAGGTGTATTTTAAAAACATAAAGGCGTATTTTAACGACTCCGATAAATGAATAGATAATAAATATCCGCTTTCCTAAATCTCTGATTTAGGTATGGCATTTTGTTTCTTCTCACGAAACAACAACTCCAAAGTTGTGTATTATCGGATATTTGTGTAACTTTTGCATCTGAGTCAGACAATGTAATCGTTTCAATGAATATAATCACATACAAGACGCCTTGCAGAACTTTGGAAGCCGAACCGTAGACCGTCAAGGTCGGGTAAGATAAAAGGAATTGGGTGCAATACTCTCAATGGATAGCCGTAATCATGTCTGAACTCGGCATGACGCAACGGATGCTTGCCGAGAAAATGAATTGCACCCAACAGTATGTTTCCAAGGTGCTGAAAGGGCATAAGGATATGTCGTTGGAAACTATATGTAAGATAGAAAACGCATTGGGTATCGAAATTATCAAAGGTCCGGACGAAAACGGTCAATAATACAGGAATATGGCGAAAGAAAAGATAGAGGGCAAAGCAAGCGAACCGGTCGCAACTTGCGACCAGTTGCCCGAAGTAACCAACATATTCAACCGATGATTAGAATAATCAGAGGAAAACAGGTTATGCTTGACAGAGATTTGGCAGCAATATATGGAGTGGAAACCAAACGTCTGAACGAGCAGGTAAAGCGAAACATCGAACGTTTTCCTGATTTCATGTTTCAACTTACTAAAGAAGAGTTTGAAGAAAATTACCATACGCTGGTTCGGTTTCACCTTTATGCATGACATTACGGCAGTAAAACTCATCAACAGGATTCAGCTTTAGTCCGGTTCGGCTTCAAAAGAACATATCAGCATAATGTGGACTTAATCCGCTTCTTTCATTTGCCGTAGCAGTTTTTGATGCTGTTCGTGCAATTCAGGGAACTGTCTTCTGATGAATTGTCCAAATGAACAGTCGTTGAACCCGAATTGTCTTGCCAGCGATTTCACGCTTTCAGTTGTAGTGGCATACAGGTGCAAAGCCTCCTTGTATTTCTCCATGCTGTGCGGTGCCATTACTCCACCGTTTTCCGTCTTTTTCATTCCCAAGTTCGCGTGCAGTTCCGGCTCATGCTCTTTCAAGTATTGGCGGAAACATTCGGGATGCAGGCCGAACTCGGCGGCGACCTTTGCCGTGGTAAGCCCACCTTTTTTCAGCTTAGCGATGGCGTCAGCGTATTTTGCAGCGGTGGCGGGGTTGTATCTGCGCACCGATGACCAGTCCACCGGCTTGCCCTCCTCGTAAGGAATGCCTTTCCGCTGGCAGACCAGGTCCTTGTGCCAGGTTTGCAGGTAGTCGTAGAGACCTCTTAGCGACACGCCGATCTGCTTGGCTATTTTCCGGACAGACATCGGGGTGGTACGGTAGAGGTGGAGGGCTTCGGCATACACTTCCACCGTCTCGGGCTTCGGGGTGTGAAGGGTACCACGTCCCGTTATCTTTCCTTTGCGCTGCTGTCTCACGGCCTTCTTGCGTACCTTGATTCGGTTATCGACCAACTCCTTGTGGTAAAATATCAGGTGTTGCTCCAATCCGGAGTAGGACACATTGCAACGGTCGGCTGCCTCCTGCACCGTGACATAACGGTCGGCACGCAGAAGCTCCACCGCTTCGGCATACTGCTCCCTGCACCACGGGCGCGTACCACGGGGCAGACCGTCGTCCAGCCCCAACCGTTGCCGTGACCGCTCACGGAACTCTAATACTTCGGGATAATGCGTCCGCAACTGGCGCCCGAGATTCGTACCGTCCAATCCGAACTCTCGGGCAATCTGCGATACATTGTACTCTATATAGTCCATGCTGTCACACGCTGCGATGGCCTCCTTGTATTTGGCATGGGTTTCGGGACGCTGTCCGCGCCGCTGGCTTATCTTGATGTCACCGGCTTCCTCCCGGTCGCATTTGATGCCGTTGCGTTCCAGCATCAGATGACGATGGTAGATACCGATATAACGGGAAAATCCGCTGGTGGATATTCCGCACTGTCGGCATATCTCCGCAATAGAGAGGTCGGTGGCAGCATATAACTCCAACGCCGGGCGATATTTCGCTTCCGTCTCCGGTTTGCAGCCTCTTGTCCGATTAGGTATCTTCTCTTTCAAGTTTTCTCAAGTTAATTCTGTTTGAATGTTCATGCAGCAATTTCGACATGAAAAACAGGAGTCAAGGGTTAATAACCGGTATGTGAGCCGTTACGGACAGGTCGCACGGGCATACCGTCGGTGGGATAGAAACTGTCTTTCGGCCGGATATAACCATTTTTATCTTTACGCGAGAACATGAAGTTGTACGCATAATTGTCATCGTTCCTTGCGTTTCCTGCTGCCCATGAATAACCGATTATCATTAATTCCGTATCAGCGATGTACGCATAACTGTCCCAGTCACGATAGCTACTCATAGGGAATATAATTGACTGGTTTTTCTCGGGATTCGTATAAAACTCGTACAATCCTTCCGTCGGGTTACCGGACATGATGTTTTCCGTCCGCACGTCGTACCATTCCGGTTCCCAGCCTGTGTTGTCGCCCGTGGTGGTGAACCCGCTGAACGCGTTATAGTGGCATACCTGGTAACCTACCGGGGATGGGTCGTACACTGTTTTCAGAGTCTGAGCCGTGTGATCCTTGCCTTGACGTCCTTCCCAAAGATTGGAGTATGATTCATTTTTGCTGAAGTAGCGCCAATAATCTCGATCTGTCACTGTTTCATCTTTTTTCCACTCTCGAGGCGGATTATGCCATGTTTCGGGGTGTCTGATGAGATGTCCCAAGGCTTGACGAGTGGTCAGTCGTTCACTATCATAATCAGGACTATCGTTTGTAAGGCGCGGCGGATTCCTCCCATCCCGAACTCCTGCATAATTATACCATGGTTTGTTGTTGTCAGCTTCGCCCTTTTTGGCAGCAATAAAAGGGTCTTTGCGCCCCCATTGGTAATAGGGGTTATTACCATAAGTAAAAGCAATATGCGATTTCTTGACAATCTTTACAGTCTCGTTCTTACCGCCGGAACTGAACTTGATTTCAGCCACGCGTTCTTCGTAATACTTTATTTTCTCGCCGTCTTCGGAACACCATCCGAGGTTCATCGGCATAAACTCGAACTTGCGGGATGGGTCGTGGGCAGTGACCTCGATGGTCTTGTCTTTCTCCTTGACATCGAGACGGGTAACCCAAATATGCCAGCTCCAAATAGCATCAAATTGATAGAAAGCATTAGAATTCGTTGTAGGTGCTTTGTCGCATATCGCTATCACGGCGTTTCCCTGTTTGATTCTTTGAGGATCGACATAAAAGCGTATGCCTCCTTTCCCTCCATAGGCATTCGGCATATATTTCGGAGATTCCTCTATCTTATCTGCCGCTCCTCCCCAAGTGAAATGCGGGCGAATGATTCCCCCCGGATTATTACTCAAGTCGTCGTAAGTATCCATCCACACTAAACATGCGACCTGGGGATTACAGCCTGTGTTTTCTTTGATATAAGGACTTGTAATAGGATTTCCAAGGTGATTTACAAATGAGGACAGGAAACTGTCGCCGGAGCTGCCGGTGGATTTGTAGGAACTTTCGTTCACCGTCCCGTTATGGATGGCATTACCGTATACAAGCGGGAAGATGTACCATCCCGGAGCATCGATCATATAGCAATTCGCCGTGCAGACAATATTGTCGGGCGTGCCGTTCGGGTCGGCAAGATTGTAGGGCTTATTTATATCATCGGACTTTGAAGTCGCGGCTTTAAGTTCTTGGTTTATGTCGATTTCCTTATCAGGCTTCAAGACATCCTTTTTGACGGTGAATTTGTATTTTACTTCGTAGGGATGGTCTCCTGGGGCTATACGTTTACATTCGAGCCATTCGCCACCTGAAAGAATCTCATAGTTGACGGGCTGTATTGTTCCGTCGTTACCCTCTATATAGCTGGCTACCGTGACGGTTAAAGTATCACTGAACTCGTGTTTCAAATTCGGCCATGATTTATCCGGGACGAAAACTTTCCCTTGGTAATTGAACGGCTGGGGTTCGGAGACCTCGAAAGTCTGCTCGCGATAATCTATGTGCCAGTCTACATCGTTGGCGAAGTTTTTGAAATTCATCGTCAGTTTGTAGTGATAGTTCCGCTCGGCATCATAGTCTTTGATTACGTCCTTGCCGAGCATGAAACGGTACTTGACGATACCGCTGCCCTGGCGCTCAGTGTTCGTCGAGCGCCAGATAGCCTGAACTTCAATGTAAGTGCCGTAAGGTACGTCATCTTTCAGCCTGTAAGTATCGTCACCCGGCAATCCGGGATGGTCCAACGTCTTATCTCCATTCGCATCCTGCCGTTTGTCGGGCATATCCTCTCCAGAACCCTGCATGTTTTCGTAGAAGTACAATGCAGGAGCGGTTTCGGCGTGAAGAGACATGTTTACGGAAGTTTCTTTGTTGATAACCAATCCGTTGCCGGCGATGGAACCGATGTCAGTCGGCGGAGTGTCTCCCTCGTAATATTTTATCATTTCACCGTCAATGAGCACATCCGGTTCGGTATTATCCGATCCGAGCGGACAGTGCAGAGGAATATCCTTGATGGATACAGTCAAGGGATAGATTGAAACCCCGTCATGGAGTCCCTCTCCATTGAATGCCACGGTGACCTTGGAGGCGGTACGGCGTATCCATGCGTGCAATTCGCGGTTCGGACCGATAGTGACAGATTCATCATCGGAGCCGAATTTATCCTTATCATTGGTAAAGAAACCGAACATCTCGGCGTTTTTGTGGATGTCCTTTGTATTCCATGTGAGCTGTAGGCTTTTCAGTTTTTCCGGGGTGTCGATTTTGGTGCCTTCGACCTTGGAGATAGTGTCGCAATTCGCCACGGCGTAGACCTTGTACTGTCCGTTCTTGTGCCGGAGACGGAAACTGGCACGACCGGTCCGGGTCTCAGTCTGGCTATCGGGCTGTGGCACATCATCCGGCCGCGTGTTGTCGGCAATGCTCGTTGTGAGTTGATGATCCGCTGCGGTAATTTCTATTTTACCGTCCTTTTCGAGCTTCCAAGCACCGTTTCCGTCTTGCTCGTAGATTACCAGCCACAGGGAGTTGATTTCCTTGATAGCGTCACCAGCCGCGCGGGTCTCAAGCGCCGGAGTAAAAGCCTTAAAGTCGACCGTGGCGGTAAATTCCGATACGCCGTCGGGTATGTAGTCGTCCGTATAGAACTTCTCATCCACACAAGAAACGAGCAATAGTGCGGATGGCAGAATTGAAACTATAAATTTTACGAAACTCTTCATCGTATATCATTTTATCTCTTTATTGCTAACCATCATTCATATCATATACCGAAACCGGGGTTAAGATCCTTGACACCGTAAGGAACCAGATCGACCGTGAACTCCGCTGTCTTGTCCACCGTGAAGCGGTAACAAACGTTGCGCAGGATGTCGAGGCGGTTCCCGGTGGGGTTTCCGCCGATGTCGTACTGACAAAACTCAACGGTGTACTGTTTGTCGGTATTATCGGCGAACGTAACGGACAGCCGACAGGGCGTGCCGGCTTCCTTGTTCAAGTATTCAGGGATATAAATCCACGCCTTGCTTTTATCCGGCGAAACATGAAAAGCAAGAGGGCTGGTAACGTTACTCCCGGCATCGGTCGGGATATGCGGCACGGAGACGTAACCAGTGTTGTCATACATCTCTTGCGGGGCGCAGTAGCCATTGGTGTTGTAACCCGTGAGCTGCACGGAGTGAAGCTCCAGATAAGGAGTTTCCTTGCATATCACCTCCACTTTCGCCAACGCACGCAGCAGATAGAGGTCGCCGATGTCAATGTACCTGTCGGTATTAAGGGGCATCGTGCAGGTCTTCACGCCGTACATCGGTATGGGCGTTTCCGCCGAGGGGGTAAAAGGAGCTGCGTAGGCGTAGGTATTATTCACTCTGACATTCTCGCAGACATCGCGGATTGTGGTGATGCCCACAGTCAGGTTCGCGTCTTGAGGATAGCTGCCCCAGTTAGCGAGAGCCACGATACGGAACGTCGCATCGGGTTTCTTCGTCAGAGTGCAGAACACAGTGTAGTCCGACGGATACTTGTCTTCACCCACGGGGACGACATAGAGCACGTTCATCTTCTCCACGAATTTGCCCTCGCTGTCGAAGAGCAGGAAGCGGAAATCATTGCCAGTGATGCCGATGTAGTTCTCGTAGCCGGTGCCGGTCTCATATTTCGCCGGGTCGTCATAATCGGGAGGCAACGAGACGCCGTCCGCCCGTGATTCCGGAAGGTACGTGCCGTAATCCTCGTTCAGTCTGATATGAAAACCCACCTGCACGATACCGTCGTTGGTGATTTCGCCCGGATATTCGATTTCCGAGCTGCAGCCGTGGAACACGAGGCAGACGATACAGACCGTGAGGGTCGGTATCACGCGTGCTATGATATGTCGTATTCGTGTCCGCATCACGCTCAATTTCCACCAAAATCAATATCTTCAAGTACCACTCGCCACGAGTTAATGATGATGGAGACGCCTATCCACTTGTCCCTCTCGTCGAGGAAGAAGGTGAGCGCCCACTCATCCTGCCGGTCGAGGTAATCCTCGTCGGTCATCTCGTGATCATAACCGTCCTTGAGCAGCAGGGCGTAATCCCTCAAAGGAATACGTGCGGCAATCTCACCCTCGGGATTGTGTATGGTAAGGTATGTCTTGCGTTCCTTCGTGAGCCGCGCTATCGTCAGGTCGGCTATGGCGACGCTCACAGAGGTGACGGCACGTGCCGAAGCCTGTGCGGCCTGCGCCGCGCGCCCTTGCTCGGGATAGTCGTCAATCCCCATGCCCGTGGTGCCCGACTGCTTGTCGTGAGCCCAGTAGGTAATCATTTCGTCGGGCAACAGGCTGTTGTCGTTCCCCATCAGTCCGTTCTCCTCCTCGATTCGGAACGTGAAATCCTCCGGGGCCACCGGTTCGCCCGACAGATGCTGCAGGATAACGCGCACGTGGTTTGTGTTCTTGATGAGCGGTACCGTGCAGGTGTATTCGCCGCCCTCGTAGGTCAGGTCGGGCAGGTTCACGTCGAGCATACCGTGATAGAGAGGATAGAGTTTCTTTTTACTGTATGCGCCGCCGGCATCATACTCGCGGCTGAGCTTGCAGCGCAGCTCCTCGAGACGGGTTTCTCCCACACGTGCTTCGGGCACGAAGAAGGATTCCGGTCTCGTGCCGTCGTTCTCCAGTCCGCACCATGCAACCAAATGGTAGTCGCCGGAAGGGAGGTCGAGTGTCATGGCGTAGCCGTCGGCGGCAAGCGCCTCGCCCTTTTCACTATTCTGCCACACGAGGATGCCTCCCTTGTTGAAAGCATAGAGGTGCACCGATTTCACTTCCGAGGGAAATGCGTCCGTCCATTTCATGTTGCGGTCGTAACGGAATGCTACGCGGTAGGTTACCGAACAGTCGCCCTCGTCATCGTAGATGATGTTGTTGCACGACGGCAATACACTGCAGAACACCGTGGCAGCAAGTATCGCACGTCCCATTTTCCTTATATATGCCGATATGATGTTCATAATATATCGTTCTACATTTTTTTTACTTCGCAAATTCCGTTTTGTCACCATTACGGAGATCTATATGTTGTGCGGCAACCGGAGGTGCCGTCGAATATTCTCGTTAGGTGGGAAACGTTATCATTGTTTCCGAGTGCACACCCTCTTTTACACCGGTGCGCAGGTGCTGTCATTTTTTTCAGTAAATCAGTATCGGAGCCTGCGAGCTCCGATACTGATCGATAAGGGGGTAAATCGTTAGTTTCCGCTGAAATCTACATTCTGTTTTACGATTCTCCATTTGAGTACATTGACTCTCGCTCCGATGAACCATAGGGTTTCATCCGTGGGTTGGTCGGGAATAATCACATCTTCCGGGTCGAACACGGGGGTGCCGACACCCCGAATGGAGTTAAGCGTGAGGTCGTAGATGTGGTTGCGGATAACGCCATCATACGTATGGGCTGTCGTACCAGTACCAGCAACCGGAGACTGGTCGATGTTCACGTAATAGTAGCACTTGCCATCGGTATATACACGTGCGACATAAGGATGAGAGGCTTCAGTTCCTGCCAAATCAGTGTTGATAACAGTCGTAGTTGTTGATGTATATGTACCGGCATTGTTAATAAAAAGGTCGGTAACAGAAGATTTTACTCTCGCAACGACCTCATAACTTTCAAGCCAGCTGATTTCGCCACTACCTGTTTCGGCTTTAAGATCTTCGTTGTTCACCCATTCGATATCATCGGCGACTATGGACGTGTATTGGGCTGGGGAATCTGACACTTTTTTGCAGTAACCTTTTGACTGCAAATAAGTTAGTATGACGTTCTTCGCGCCAGCTTTAGTCGTATATCCGCCACGGATATAGGCAAGGTCGGCAGGGTTCGAGCCGTCCATCAACTGGGCGGTTACAAGAATCGCCGTCTTCTGGGCAGAGGTATTCGGCTGGACGTATTCCTTGAAATTCGTCAATGTTGTGATGTTGAAAGAGGTTTCAGTAGCTATGTCCTTATAAGATTTATTGCCGAATGTCAGGGCATTATCTCCGGTCATGAGAGGTACAGTTTCCCAGTAGCTTCGTTTATTAGTTACGTCCCATGCCCACCCATAGCTAAAACCCGAAATGTTCTTGAACAGATAGGATTTCTGGGCGATATTGGCGACCTCAATACCGGTGACATTAATAGTCAGTGACTTCTCGGTTCCATCGACGCTCGGGGTGGCGCCTTGGTTGCCAAAGGAAGTGCCTGCCTTGGCCTGGATTCTGGCAACCACGCGCTCTACATAGATTTCGACCGGGTGTTCCAAAGCATCAGATGCAGAAGTTTTAAGGTCGTCACCGGTAACAGTCGCTCCGCAGACCTCCATATCGCCGTTTTTATAAACGGAATTGGTCATAATGAATGTTCCGTCAGTATGACTGCCGTAATCATTAATCTGCTGTTTGAGGGTTGCCAGTGATGTAGTCTTGGTAACCGTCAAAGTAGAGGGTGCGTTAAGCACGCAGACAAGCTCAAGGTTAGTGGCCGGTTTGTCTGCTTCTTTTACGCCATCGATAACCAGAACGGCTTTGTAGACTTTCTCTACATAGGGATTATTGTCACTCGCTCCGGACTCTTCAGTCAGATTGATTGTCCGAGGTTCGCACTGCATTGTACCGTCTGTCTTGTAGACGCAGAAAAGGGCGGTCGCCGCATTGTTTTCAGTCTTCGTACCATCCTCATAACCAGCGACGGCACGTGTGTCGATGGATTTCGGCTCCACGATGTTCACGGCCACATAACCGTAGCTATCGTCGGTGTTTTCGTCACCCTTGTTGATAGGGTCGTCTTCGCTGGAGCACCCGGCAAACGCCAGGGCTGCGATCATTGTCATAAATAAAAATTTTAATCGCATGTTGTTAAATGTTAAAAATGATTTTTATTCAGTTTATTATCTCTTTCGTCTGCCGTTAAGTTCTTTCAGTGTAGCGGTCGCCTGTTGCAGACCCATCTTCTCTGCCTGTTCCAGACACTTTATAGCCATCGTGTAATCCTTCTCCCTCACAGCGAGCGCTCCGCGTGCATACACGGTTTCGGCAGAATCGCCCGCCTTGGCGAGGTAGCGGCGTGCTGCCGCGAAATCATCGCGGCGGATGGCTGCGTTGGCGGCATTGAGGTTGGCTACCGCGTCGTTGGGGAACATGCGCACGGCGGTCTCGAACACATCCGTAAATTCCTGTGTACCTGGCTCGTATTCCTTCGCCACCAAGTAAAACTCGTTCTGACTCAGCTTCTGTGGCTGCTCCGCCATGACGCGCCTGATTTCATCCACATCGTAGAAGATACGTATCTTATATTCGATACGGTAGTCGGTGCGGCGCAGATAGGGGTAGCAATATTGCAGCAGGAAGCGGTACTCCTTAGGATAGGTGCGCTTGATTTTCCATTCCTTGGCATCAGGCTCCATGTCGCTGTCAATCATAGCCAGTATCTCCTCGCGGTGGTCGATGTTCGACGTCGCCACATATTCGCGCAGACCCTCCCAGTTCTCCGGCTCGTAGTCGATGTCGATAATGCCGTCGGCAAAGTGAAACAACTGCCCGATGTGCTCTTTGAGGGCGGTGGTACGGCCGATGGCGAGTTCGGCGTTATGCTTGTAGGGGCTCTCCGGCGATGCGTATCCCTTGAGCCATACGGAGGTGATAGTAATATCCTTGTCGGCACGCACGGAGTCGATGGTGTCGTCTATCCTGCTCAGTTCCACCGTATTGTTGTGGTAGTCGGGATATATCACCGTCTGATTGACCGGGAAGTCGATGTAGGCGAATCCTGACAGCGAGCGGGTCTTCTCGATGTCGGCCTTGGGCTGAACGAACATCAGCGCAGGGAAGAAGGCTTCGTGGTGACGGCCCAAAATACTGTCGTATTCAGCCAGCATATTGTGGCAGCAGCCGAAATCGCCGCGGTGGAACTTGAGCGTGGCTCCGTCCATCCAGTCGCTGTACTCGGTGAGGTTGCTGTAGGCTATGTCGTCCGGCTTCTCCGATGCACGATAGACCTTCTCGTCATCACCGGAAATGCCACCTATGCCGTTTCTCACGTAATAGTAATACCGTCTGCGACCGTATATACCCACCGAAGGGAGGTCGAGAGAGTCTGTACCATTGACGAGACGTGGCGTGAGCAGCACGACGCAATTTGAAGAGACATCGAGGTCTTTCAAATCTATATCCATCGCCACGTTCAGGAACTTGCCTTCGCGCTCCATCGAGAAATTATTGATGGAAACACCAAGGATGATGTCCTTCGCCTCCTGCGCATCCGCCTCCGGCATACAGACCATGCCGGAGAGGGCTGCCATCATTATATATATTGTCCTTTTCATACTTCGTCACATTTTAGAATAGATAAACCAAATTGATGGCCACTTTGGTGGGACCAACGTAATGATGCGGCTTATCGGTTTCCACCTTCTTGCCGCATCCCGCACAACGGAACCTGTCATAATGGGTATAGGAGTAGCCGGCACCGATTTCGGCTTCGAGGTTCCAGTGCCGGCCAAGTATCCATGCGTAACCGTAGGACACGCCCGCGCCCATGAACCAACCTTGATAGCGGGAATCTTTCAGTTTGCGGGAGTCGGTACCCAAGAAATTGATTTTGCCGTCGATGCCACCGATATTATATTGCCCGCCATGTAGGTGAAATCCTAAAAAACTCGCACCGAAGCGGTCGCATAGCCAGTAGCGAACTCCGGGCTGCACTGCCCAATGCTTCCAGCGTTTGTCATCCGAGAGTGTCCACGCATTGAACTGGCCATCCACTTCCAGTGTCCACTTGGGAGCAAGACCTACCTCCAATCCTATATTTGGATTCAACATAAAATCTGCTGCCAGATTGGTTTTCACGCCCACCTTCTGCGCACAGAGTTCCTGCGAGACACAGGAGACGACTATCATAAATAATAAAAGTGCACGTTTCATTTCCTATTTATATTTATTTCAGTTTCACTCTTTATCCGCAACATCTCTCTATAAGAGAAATATGAATACGTGACATAGGATTTAACTGATTGATAAACAGGAATGGTCTTTCGATAGCGAATGCTGATTTACACAGATTCTGTTAAGCGTAGCAACTGTGTAGTTCGAAAGCAACATCCGTTTGATACGGTTATCACCTAAAAATCACGCAATTCTTACCATGCAGTCATTCTCTTATAGAGAGAATGAAGCTACCGCCCAATAACTTGATATATTGAGAAGCACTTCTTTTAATCATGTTTCATACGTCTTTCGGAAACCACTCAAAGGAATTGACACCCAACCCTCTTTCGTTCCCACTTTGGGAAACGCAAATGTGCCCCCGTAAACGTCTGTTCATTGATACATCTCCTTTTAAGAGAATTAGGGATTTTATTGTGGATTAATAATCAGACATTTTACACCATAAAAACAACGTGAAAAGCCTGACATCGCTTGACACCTTTAGGTTTGTATGAAGAAAACCACCATATTACCGATTATTTCATTTTCATTTTATTTGGCGGTTTCTTGCATTTTCAGTACCTTTGCATTGTGAAATAATTCTCTTAAAAGGAGATTTAGGGATTTGCACAACAGATTTTATCCTCTTTTACTTATCCGACATATCAAACCTAAGCTGGTTTTCATCCTATCATAGTCCTTACAGAGCCTTGAGTATCTGGCTGTTTGCCTTATCAACGGCAGAAGTATCCAACGAGGCGAGATAGATACGCGTGGTCTTTTCGGAATTGTGTCCCATCGCTTCACTGATGATTGGAAGTGGGATATTCTTACTTCGGGCAATGGAAGCCCAACCGTGACGCGCCACGTATGTGGTCAACGGAATTGCCAGTCCCAGTTGTTCACCCAACCTCCTCAGCTTGTCATTGACCAGATGAGCCGCATTCTTGTACTGCTTTCGTGCATCCACTTCCATATTCCTGATAATAGGCAACAGATAGGGAGTGTCCTTGATGTCGTATTTATCGATGATTTCCTGCATGGGCCTCTCCCATTTGATGGATAGCTGCTGCCCGGTTTTCTGCCTGCGGTAAGAGAGTATTCCGTTCTGAAGGTCTTTTTTCTTGAGAAATGCCATGTCTATGAATGACATTCCACGTGTGTAGAACGAGAACATGAAGACATCCCTTGCCAAATCGGTTGCCGGAGAAAGCGTCAAATCCAAATCCCGGATCTGACGAATGATATTCAGCGGAACAGCCCGCTTGACCGTCTTGTCGATACCCGTATAAACGTGCCTGAACGGATAGCGTTGTACGGTCAGTTCCTTTTCGACGGCCCGGTTGTAGATGGCTCGCAAGCCACGCATATAATAGGATGTGGTATTGGGACACACCCCTGCCGCTTTCAGGAAGTTTTCATAGCGTACCATCAAATCGGAATCAACTTCATCAAGAAACACATCATTTCCGCCACAAAAACGCTCGAAACTTCTGGTGACAACCGTGTACCGTTCTGCGGTACGGGGTTTCCCGATCTGTCCCATCTGCCGGATAACCTCACGGGCAAAAGAAATGAAACCCTCGCCATCCGAAGGCGTGAGGTAGCGTTTCAGTACATCTCCGGCAGTATAATTCTCACCGGTACGTTCCAAACGTGCAATTATGTTTTTGAACCGTTTGGTGTTCCCGTACAAGATTTCTTTCAGTGATGCAAGATAATTGCCACGGTTATCTCCGATACCGGGTGGAAAAACGATTTCCGCATGAACGGAATCCCATTCACATGGATATACCTTGTAACCGGTATTGACTTGCCGGGCTACACGCCCGTGAACCACTTGATAGAATAATGTGCCTTCTTTCGTTGGAATAGAAGATGCACGAAATTTAACTTTCATTGTTGCCATATATAATTGATTTAGTGTTTCCATTTATAAAAGATAGGAGATCGAAGCTAATGTGATGGCAACCAATCCTACATATACAACTGTTATTTCGCTCACAATCTCTGAATGAAGCAGTTTCACGTTTGCGAAAATGACGAGGGCAAAAAATGTGGCAAGTATCAGCAGCAATGTAATCATGCCCCAGAATGTCGTCTGTGTCATGGATATGCGATTCTCATTGCGACGGATATCGTTGTCCACCTTTTCGCGTTCCCAGCGAATATGTAACATGGCATTGTCGGCAATGGTATTGATTTCCTCCAGCAATGCCTGCCTGTCGTTTTCTGCAAACCTTATAGGAAATGAAGCCTTAAGCAGGTCATGGAGATTCTGCATTGTTCCTGCGTATGCAACGATTCCTTCAATGAGGCCGTTCAACTTTTTATGCGCATCCGCAATCTCCGGCTTGAGTCTGCGGAACTCGTTGGCAAGCGCGTCATTCCGTTGTTCAAGTCTTTGCCGCCGTGCTTCTTCCGCCTTGATGTGATTGATAGAGCATTGGTTTGCCTTTTCCAATTCTTCTTTTACCGCATTGATTTCTTTGCTTAAATGGCAATAAATTTGAAGATATATATATCTTTGCATAAGTCCAATTAACTAAAAAGTAAAATTACTTTGTAGATACCATACAGAACTCCCCGGTACTGAAAGACAAGATGTTCACCAAAATAAACAACGTACTGAACTATCTGAAAGCTAACGGCATTGAATATAGCACAGACATATAAATATAGCTTTCCCGGTCAGCTTAACCGCAAGAGACCGATTCCTTTTGTATTTTACGAAATCTCTCGTAATTCATTGAAATGATCGCCACCGGCACGAGAGGGCTGTGAGGGCTGTCTGTTGTTGTAAAGAAAAGTATGTGGACTTCGTGAGTCAAGTAAGCGGTGTTACTTTGCTTGAGAACATATCTTACTTTGCCCACGAAGATATCTTACTTTTTTCAGTAAGAAGAACCACGTGACGGGAGGCTTTCATGCACGGTTGTTATTTCTGTATCGGAAGCTGCTCTGTTAATAGATGTTTCTAAAAGCACAGTGAGACGAATGGTTCGAAGAGGTATGCTTGTAGGTGTAAATTTAGGAATTAGACTGACCGGGATTGATCGTACTCAATTAAAACAATTGTTTACTTCTATTATTGTGCCAGAAAAGCAAATAACATCAAAAGTCTATGAATTATGCTTTCTGCTCCAACGCAGGAGGGTCACAAACTCCAAATCGTCTTTTACTGGATGATGTAATATGCTCTTTCAGAAAAAAGTGAATCATAATGTCTGTTGGATTTCTAATAATTCTGCAAAAGTTTCGTTGGCTTCCTCAAGCATATTATTCAGGAAGTTATCATCGGATGGTAATCCTTGATAAGTCTTCAACAGAGATATGCTACCGTCTCCTTCATCCAATTCATAAATAGCAATATCTGTCGGATTCATAGATGAATCTATCGGATAAACAGCATTGATCTGTTCCAATACATCACTGTTCGAAGCAGCTTTCTCCTTGAGCATACCAGCTTTGACAGCAATTGTCAGGACATTAATCTATAGAGAGACTACCGCATCAGGCAGAAAGCTAGCAATCATCTTCCACCTCTATCGCCCAGTCCCCGATAGTACGGGTGGCACTGTCGAAATTAATCCCCACCTTCACGATGCGCCTGCCATCCTTGCGATAAGGAACAGCATACAGCCTGCTGTTTATCTGCGCCAATGCCTCCCGGGCCGTACCGTCATATTTAAATTCCAGCACATAAATAGCATCCTGCATCTTTATGACCACATCCGCACGCCCCACCGCACTTTTCACCTCGCTGTCCACATACATCCCCATCAGGCGGAACAACAAATAAAAGATGGTCTGGTAATGCTTCTCCGTCTTGTTCTCCAAATCATTGGGAATGGAAGCAAAGAAAGAACGCGTACGTTCCAAGCAGCTCTCTATATCTCCCTTACGAAGATCGCGAATGAAGGAAACGACATAAAAAGTACTGCTCTGACCCGGCAACTCAAGGTAAGCGGGCAACAGGGACTCGATGAAACCTTTACGCACCTCCCCGTTGGGATAGGCCAGCCGGTACACCTGGAACTCGGGATCATATCCCTTGATCGTCAGGTAACCACTTTGATATAAAACGGGGATAGGACTAGTTACACGTTCCGTCGGGGCATCAAACTGCTCGTCTGTAGCCTCCACCCCCTCCAGCTGGCGCACGTCAAAATCCGTTTCCTGCAACAAATCAATCAAGAAAGTAGGAGTGCCGGTAGAGAACCAGAAATTCTTGTACTCCTTTGCATCAAAGGCATTGAACAGACTGAAAGGATTGTAAATATCCTCACAATGCTTGCTGAAATGATACCCGTCATACTGCCGCTTCAGATGCGCACAGGCAGCTTCATACGTCTCGCCGTTCGCCAAAGCCATCCGCTCAATGTCCGGACGAAGCTCGTCCAGCAACTCCCGCTCGGTGATGCCGCATATCGCGCTGAAGTCATCCCGCATACTGATGTTCTTCAAATTATTCAGCTCACTGAAGATGCTCATCTGGCTGAACTTGCTGATTCCCGTGATAAAGAGGAAACGAAGATATTGCCCCAATCCCTTGAGGGGACTGAAAAACTTACGCAGCTCATTCCGAAGCTCCTGTTGCAAGGGGATGTTGGAATTACTGTCCAAAAGAGGAGCGTCGTATTCGTCAATCAGGACAACGACCGGCAGACCGGTCTGTTCATACGCACGACGGATCATACCTTGCAGACGAGCAGCAGGAGTCTTTTCCTCCTTTTCCGCCCCATAAACCTTTTCACAACGAAGTAAAAACAGATTCAACTGTTCCTGCAAATCGAACAGGGTGGTATATTTAGTCAGACTGAAATCAATATGGAATATCGGATACACGTTCCACTCCTTTTCCAGACGCTCCATGGCCAGCCCCTTGAACAACTCTTTTTTCCCTTGAAAGTAAGCCTCAAGGGTGGACACCAGCAAGCTTTTCCCAAACCTCCGCGGACGGCTCAGAAAATACACACTGTCCGTGTTAGCCAATCGGTAAACCAGTTCGGTCTTGTCTACATATACACAATTCCGGTTACGCAACTGCTCAAAATTCTGTATGCCTATGGGGTATCGTCTGTAATTTTCTTCCATATTCTCCATTGTTTTCTAATTCTGCTTATGGGATAGAAACAAAGATAGCTGTTATCCGATAAAACACAAAAACTTTTCATTTGTTTTTAATAAAGCCCCAACAACTTAAACTGGTGATGATAAGGTAAAGAGCCGTTAGAAATATAAAATCATCTCTCTTTTATTGCAGATAATCAAAAAATAAATTACTTTTGTTTCACTAAAGACGAATCCATAAACAACTTAAATAACAGAACAGTATGATAGACGCAAAAACTTGCATCAACGACGCACAAGAGAAAATGGACATGGCCGTTATGTATTTGGAAGAAGCCTTAGCGCACATTCGTGCAGGAAAAGCCAGTACCCGGTTGCTGGACGGCATTCGTGTTGACTCTTATGGAAGCATGGTTCCCATCAGTAATGTAGCTGCCGTGACTACTCCCGATGCACGCAGTATCGCCATCAAGCCATGGGACAAAAGTATGTTCCGTATCATCGAAAAAGCTATCATGGACTCTGATCTGGGCATCACTCCCGAAAACAACGGTGAAATTATCCGTTTGGGTATTCCGCCATTGACAGAGGAACGCCGCAAGCAACTGGCCAAACAATGTAAAGGCGAAGGCGAAACCGCAAAAGTAAGTATACGCAACGCACGCCGTGACGCTATAGACACACTGAAAAAGGCCGTTAAAGAGGGTATGCCCGAAGACGAGCAAAAGAATGCGGAAGCCAAACTTCAGAAAGTACACGATAAATATATCGCGAAGATTGAAGAACTGCTGGCAGAGAAAGATAAAGAAATTATGACGGTTTAATGAAAAACTAAAAATAATGAGGAACGAATAATGAAGAAGGGGCTTCTTCTTCATTATTCCTTCTTCATTTTAATTTATGAGAGGATTAGTAATAAAAAACACAGGCAGCTGGTATCTGGTCAAAGCGGAAGACGGACGTACCATCGAATGCAAAATTAAAGGGAATTTCCGTTTGAAAGGTATTCGGAGTACCAATCCTGTCGCCGTAGGAGATTATGTACAAATCATCACCAACAATGAAGGAACCGCCTTTATCTGTGAGATAGAAGACCGCAAGAACTATATCATCCGGCGTGCCTCCAACCTTTCCAAACAATCGCATATACTGGCCGCCAATCTGGACCAATGTATGCTGATCGTGACCATCAATTACCCCGAGACCTCAACCATATTCATTGACCGTTTCCTGGCCACCGCTGAAGCATACCGTGTACCCGTAAAGCTGATATTCAACAAAATAGACAGATACAACGAGGATGACACACGCTACATGGACGCCTTGATAAACCTGTACACGCACATCGGTTATCCTTGCTTCAAGGTTTCCGCCCTGAATAACACCGGTACAGACGAAGTGAAAAAAGACCTGGAAGGAAAGGTTACTTTGCTTTCCGGCAACTCAGGAGTGGGCAAGTCGACCCTGATCAATGCCATCTTGCCCGAACAGACTCTGAAAACAGGAGAAATATCCGATTATCATAACAAAGGAATGCATACCACCACCTTTTCCGAAATGTTCCCTGTCCATGACGGCGGATACCTCATCGACACGCCGGGCATCAAAGGTTTCGGAACATTCGATATGGAAGAGGAAGAAGTAGGCCATTACTTTAAAGAAATATTTGAATATTCCGCTCATTGCAAGTATGGAAACTGCACCCACAGACACGAGCCCGGATGCGCCGTACGCGATGCCGTGGAGCAACATCTCATCAGCGAGTCACGCTACACTTCTTACCTGAACATGTTGGAAGACAAGGATGAAGGCAAGTATCGCGCCGCTTATTAAAAACCACCACTGTATGAAAAAATACCTCTTGACCATTGCATTGGCTGCATTATGCGCCACCGGACTGAATGCCGCCTCCCCTAAAAAAGTAGCTCCCGAAAAGAAAGGAGTCGAAGCCATCAACCGCGCCACCGCCGAAGCGCACATCGGCTTTCTGGCCTGCGACGAACTGGAAGGACGCGAAGCCGGATGGAAAGGCGGACGCATTGCAGGCAACTATATCATTTCCTGCCTGAAACAGATGGGAATCAAACCACTGGCCGGAGATTATGTACAACCCTTCGATGTATATCACGCCGAACGGCAAGTGAAAGGGAAACGCTGGCAAATACATCCCGACTCTATTGCCGCACTGAAAAAAGTGGTACACCAAAAGCTTGCCTTACGCAATATCTTAGGCAAAATAGAAGGAAAGAACCCCAACGAGATTGTCATTATCGGCGCACATTACGACCACCTTGGCTACGACCCGTTGTTGGAAGGAGATCAGATTTATAATGGCGCGGATGATAACGCATCAGGCGTTCAAGCCGTATTACAAGTAGCCCGTGCTTTCCTTGCTACCGGCCAGCAACCGGAACGCACCGTCATCTTCGCCTTTTGGGATGGTGAGGAAAAAGGATTGCTGGGATCCCGTTATTTCGCTATGAACTATCCGGATATTAAAAAGGTAAAAGGCTACCTGAACTATGACATGATAGGACGCAACAATCGGGAAGACCGGCCCGATTATTTCGTTTACTTCTATACCGCAGCCCACCAGGCCTTTGGCGACTGGCTGAAAAAGGACATTGAAGACTACCGCTTGCAGTTATCCCCCGATTACCGTGCCTGGGATAATCCCGTGGGAGGCAGTGACAACGGTACATTTGCCAAACTGGGCATACCTATTATATGGTATCACACCGATGCCCACCCCGATTATCACCTGCCGGGGGATGAGGCACCCAAAATCAACTGGATGAAGGTAGTCGATATAACCAAAGCCTCCTTCCTGGCAATGTGGAAGCTGGCAAACGAAAAAAAATATTAAAAAAGGACGTGGCGTTTAAACTGAACGCCACGTTTTTTTATCTAACCTTACATCAACGTATTTATAAAAACCCACATAAGAAGACACATGAACAAACGAATCAAATGGAGTATCATCATATTAATCGGAGCCGGCCTGGCCGGATTAGGCATCTACCAATTTACCCCTCACGAAAATGAAGAACTGACAGCCGCCAATGCTTTACCTAAAGAAAATAAACAACGTACCCTGAAAGTGAATGCGCAAGTAATAAAACCGCATTTGCTCACAGACGAGATACTGGTCACCGGACGCCTGGTGCCTGATGAAGAAGTGAGTCTGTCTTTTGAAACATCCGGAAAGATCACTGATATCTTTTTCACAGAAGGCACATTGGTAAAGCGGGGGGAACTGCTGGCCAAAGTAAACGACCGGCAACTGCAAGCACAATTAAAACGTCTGGAAGCACAGATACCTCTGGCTGAAGACCGGGTGTTCCGCCAAAACGCCCTGCTGAAACGCGACGCGGTCAGTAAAGAAGCATACGAACAGGTAAAAACCGAACTTGCCACGCTAAACGCCGACATCGAAAATATCAAAGCCAATATCGAGATGACCGAACTCCGTGCCCCATTCGACGGCATCATCGGATTGCGGCAGGTCAGCACAGGAGCTTACGCCTCCCCCACCACCGTAGTGGCCAGACTGACCAAAGTGACTCCGCTGAAAGTAGAATTCGCCGTTCCGGAACGTTATGCACGGGAAATAAAAAAAGGAACGAATCTGGAGTTCAAAGTAGAAGGAAAACTGGAGGCCTATCGTGCACAGGTATATGCCACCGAATCCAGTATCGATATGGAAACCCACTCATTGAACATCCGTGCCATCTACCCCAACCGTAACGGCGAATTATTGGCCGGAAGATATGCAGATATCCAATTAAAACAAAAGGAAATAGAAGACGCCATAGCGATTCCATCCGAAGCCATCGTCCCCGAAATGGGCAAGAATAAAGTATTTGTTTATCGCAGCGGAGTGGCAGAACCGGCAGATGTGGTCATCGGTCTCCGCACCGAAGCCGAAGTACAGATTGTACAAGGATTGTCTGTGGGCGACACCATCCTGACATCAGGTACACTGCAATTGCGTAAGGGAATGCCTGTAGAGATTCAGGCCATCAACTAACTACTAAAAAATACTTTTATGAATATTTCCGAACTTAGTATCCGTAGGCCTGTGCTCGCCACCGTGCTTACCATCATTATATTACTTTTCGGACTGATCGGTTACAACACATTGGGAGTCCGCGAATATCCTTCGGTGGACAATCCCATCATTTCGGTCACCTGTAGTTACTCGGGTGCCAATGCCGATGTCATCGAGAATCAGATCACCGAGCCTTTGGAACAGAACATCAACGGTATTCCGGGAATCCGGTCCTTGTCCAGTGTCAGCCAACAGGGGCAATGCCGCATCACGGTAGAATTTGAATTATCCGTCGATTTGGAAACCGCAGCCAATGATGTGCGCGACAAGGTATCCCGTGCGCAGCGCTATCTGCCACGCGACTGTGACCCTCCCACCGTATCCAAAGCAGATGCCGATGCGGTACCTATCTTGATGGTAGCCATCCAGAGTGACAGCCGCTCCTTGCTGGAACTGAGCGAGATAGCCGACCTGACCGTGAAAGAACAACTGCAAACCATCTCGGATGTAAGTAGTGTTTCCATCTGGGGAGAAAAACGTTACTCCATGCGCCTGTGGCTCGATCCTACCAAAATGGCCGGGTATGGTATAACTCCGGTAGATGTAAGGAATGCAATCACCAGTGAAAACATAGAACTTCCCTCGGGCAGCATTGAAGGAAATACAGTAGAACTGACTCTGCGCACGATGGGACAAATGCATACGGCTAAAGAATTCAATAACATCATATTGAAAGAAGTAGGCGGCCGGGTAGTCCGTTTCAGCGATATCGGCTATGCCGAACTGGGTCCGGCCGACATCAAGAGTTACATGAAAATGAACGGAGTGCCGATGGTCGGTGTGGTTGTCATTCCGCAACCGGGCGCCAATCATATCGAAATAGCCGATGCCGTGTACCGGCGCATGGAGCAAATGAAAAAGGATCTGCCCGATGATGTGAAATACAGCTATGGTTTCGACAATACCAAGTTTATCCGCGCCTCTATTGATGAAGTAAAAAGTACGGTGTATGAAGCGTTCGTACTGGTTATCATCATCATTTTCCTGTTCTTGCGCGACTGGCGCGTGACACTGATTCCCTGCATCGTGATTCCGGTTTCATTGATCGGAGCTTTCTTTGTGATGTACATAGCAGGTTTCTCCATCAATGTGCTGACCATGCTGGCGGTGGTATTGTCCGTAGGATTGGTAGTGGATGACGCCATCGTGATGACAGAGAATATCTATATCCGCATAGAACGGGGGATGCGTCCGTTCGAAGCGGGCATAGAAGGGGCGAAAGAAATTTTCTTCGCGGTTATCTCCACCACCATCACGCTGGTGGCTGTGTTCCTGCCCATTGTGTTTATGGAAGGAACCAGCGGACGTCTGTTCCGTGAGTTCAGTTTTGTCGTGGCGGGTTCGGTCATCATATCTTCCTTTGCCGCACTGACGTTCACCCCCATGCTGGCAACGAAATTATTGATAAAACGGGAAAAACAAGGTTGGTTCTATCAAAAGACGGAACCTTTCTTTGAAGGCATGAACCGGGTATATGCCCGCTCGCTGAACGCTTTTCTTAAAAGACGTATATGGGCTATCCCCATTACCGTGATAATGCTGGCAGCCATCGGGGTGCTTTGGGTTCAGATACCTGCCGAAATGGCCCCCATGGAAGACCGTTCGCAAATCAGCATCAACACCCGTGCCGCCGAAGGCGCCAGCTACGAATATATCCGCGATTATACGGAAGATATCAATCAGCTGGTAGACTCTATTGTGCCCGATGCCGCCTCCGTAACCGCACGTGTTTCCAGCGGTAGCGGAAACATACGCATCACCCTGAAGGATATCAGAGACCGTAATTATACCCAGATGGAAGTGGCCGAACGTATCTCAAAAGCCATCCGCAACAAGACGAAAGCGCGTGCCTTTGTGCAACAGCAGTCTTCTTTCGGCGGACGAAGAGGAAGTATGCCTGTACAATATGTACTGCAAGCTGTCAGTATAGAAAAACTGGAGAAGATATTGCCCGAGTTCTTGAGCAAGGTATACGATAACCCCACCTTCCAGATGGCGGATGTGGACTTGAAGTTCAGCAGTCCGGAAATGAGAGTGAATATCAACCGCGACAAAGCAGGGACGATGGGAGCAAGTGTGCGCGACATAGCCGAAACATTGCAGTACGGCCTCAGCGGACAACGCATGGGCTATTTCTACATGAACGGAAAACAATATGAGATTTTAGGGCAGATAAACCGTCAGCAGCGTAATACCCCCGCCAATATCAAATCCATTTACATACGGAGCGACAAAGGGGAAATGATTCAATTGGACAATCTGGTAGAGTTTGTAGAGTCCGTAGCTCCTCCTAAATTGTATCACTACAACCGTTTTATCTCCGCCACTGTATCTGCCGGACTGGCAGATGGAAAAACCATCGGACAAGGTTTGGAGGAGATGGACAAGATAGCTGCCCAGACCTTGGACGAGACTTTCCGCACCGCCTTGTCGGGAGACTCCAAAGATTATCGGGAAAGCTCGTCCAGCCTGATGTTTGCTTTCATCCTGGCCTTGATACTGATCTATCTGATTCTGGCGGCACAATTCGAAAGTTTCAAAGATCCGTTCATTATCATGCTGACCGTTCCGCTAGCCATTGCCGGAGCACTGATCTTTATGTATGCAGGAGGCATCACGATGAACATCTTCAGCCAGATCGGTATCATCATGCTGATAGGTCTGGTGGCGAAGAACGGTATTTTAATTGTGGAATTCGCCAATCAGAAGCAGGAGTCCGGAGATAACAAGATGCAGGCCATCCGGGAGGCGGCTTTGCAACGCTTGCGCCCCATCCTCATGACCAGCGCCTCGACAGTGCTAGGGCTGATACCGCTGGCCTTCGCCACTGGGGAAGGCGCCAACCAGCGTATCGCCATGGGTACGGCTGTTGTGGGAGGAATGTTGGTATCCACTTTCCTGACCATGTACATTGTACCGGCTATTTATAGTTACATATCTACCAACCGAAACGTTAAAACAGAAACTGTATGAAACGAATCATTATAACTTTGTGCATCTGCACGGCATGGGCGGCTTCCGCCTATGCGCAATATCCTTATACCTTGAAAAAATGCCTAGAGGAAGGGCTTGCCAACAACTATTCCATACGCATCACCCGGAATGAAGAGCAAATCAGCCACAACAATGCCACATTGGCGAATGCCGGTTATCTGCCTACGGTAGACTTGTCTGCCGGATATACGGGGACGCTGGACAACACCGATACAAAGACCCGCAGTACAGGCGCCACTGCCAGCGAGCGAAGCATCTACGACCAGACTTTAAAAGCCGGACTGGATGTGAACTGGACGTTGTTCGACGGGTTCAATATCAGCACCACCTACAAGAAACTACAGGAACTGGAACGCCAAGGAGAGACCAACACCCGTATCACCCTGGAGGATTTCATTGCAGGACTCACAGCCGAATACTACAACTATGTACAACAGGAAATCCGCCTGAAGAACTTCCTTTATGCCGTTTCCTTATCCAAGGAACGCCTGCGCATTGTCGAAGAACGCTATCATATCGGTAACTTCTCCCGACTGGATTATCAACAAGCCAAAGTGGACTTCAATGCAGACAGTGCGCAGTACATGAAACAACAGGAACTGGTGGTTACCTCACGCATCACCCTGAATGAGCTGATGGCCGTACAGGAAGTTAACCGCCCGCTGCGTGTCAACGACTCCATCATCACTGTCAATGACGACCTGAACTATGATGAGTTATGGGAATCCACCCTCAAGACGAATGCCAACCTGCTGAAAGCCGGTCAGAACACAACGCTCGCCCAATTGGATTACCGGCAGGTACTATCCCGTAATTATCCTTACGTCAAACTGAATGCCGGTTATGGTTACACCTTCAATAAATATGAAACCAACGCCACCCGCCAGAGAAGCAACTGGGGACTGAACGGAGGAATCACCGTAGGCATCAATCTATGGGATGGCAACCGCCGCCGCGAGAAACGGAACGCCAGCCTGCAAATACGGAACTCCCAACTGGAAAAAGAACAGCTGGAACTCGGTTTGAAAGCGGATCTGAGCAATCTGTGGCAAGCCTACCGCAACAACCTGCGCCTGTTGAATCTGGAACGCCAGAACCTGGTCGCAGCCCGTGAGAACCACGAGATAGCCAAAGAACGTTATCTGCTCGGAGACCTCTCCGGTATTGAAATGCGTGAGGCCCAGAAAAGCCTTCTTGATGCCGAGGAACGTATCCTGTCTGCCGAATACAACACAAAAGTTTGCGAGATTTCACTGCTCCAACTCAGCGGAAGAATAACGAAATATCTCGAATAATCATTATAGACTTTACTTATAGCTTGTAATTCAAGGCAGTTATCCGTACCTTTGCACGCAATTATCACTAAGAACGTTGTAAAAAGATATGGGATTATTTATTAAGAAACCTTTTGCCGCCTTACAGACAGAAGCCAATGAGTCCGGAAACAAGACACTGAAAAGAGTGCTGGGGCCCTGGAGTCTGATCGCATTAGGAGTAGGTGTTATTATCGGTGCCGGATTATTTTCCATCACCGGAACAGTAGCCGCAGGATATACCGGTCCTGCCATCACGTTATCTTTCGCCATAGCAGCCATCGGTTGCTGCTTTGCCGGATTGTGTTATGCTGAATTTGCTTCCATGATTCCTGTAGCGGGTAGCGCTTACACCTACTCATACGCCACCATGGGAGAACTCATAGCCTGGATTATCGGCTGGGATCTGGTGCTGGAATATACAGTTGCCGCCACCACGGTCAGTATCAGCTGGAGCAGGTATCTTGTTGTCTTTCTGGAAGGAGTGGGGATAAACATTCCCCATGCACTGGCAGCCTGTCCGTGGGACGGAGGTATCGTAAACATACCGGCCGCACTGATTGTAGTACTGATGAGCCTGTTTCTGATTCGTGGGACAGAAGGAAGTTCCATTTTCAACGGGTTCATCGTATTCCTGAAAGTGGCGGTGATTCTTATTTTCGTTGTATTAGGATGGAAATACATTAATGCAGAGAATTATGTTCCTTATATCCCTGCCAATACTGGTACTTTAGGCGAGTTCGGATTCTCGGGTGTATTGCGTGGAGCAGCGATTGTATTTTTCGCCTTTCTTGGTTTTGATGCCGTAAGTACAGCCGCTCAGGAAACAAAAAATCCGAAACGGGATATGCCCGTCGGCATTCTAGGTTCCCTGCTGATTTGCACCATTCTTTATATGGTGTTTGCTTACGTAATGACGGGAGTTGCCCATTATTCTGACTTTGCAGGACAACAAGGTATCGCACCTGTTGCCGTAGCGATTGACCACATGGGACATGCAGATGCCACAGGAGTAATTCATCCGGATTATCCGTGGTTGAACCGGGCCATCGTACTGGCTATCCTGTTTGGTTACTGCTCGGTTATTATGGTAACTTTGCTAGGACAAAGCCGTGTATTTCTAAGTATGAGCCGCGACGGACTGTTGCCTCCTTTCTTTTCAAAGATTCACGAGAAATACCGGACACCGGCACACAGTAATTTGTTATTCATGGTCATTGTAGGAGGGCTGGCAGCATTTGTTCCGGCACGTGTAGCCGGAGAAATGACCAGTATAGGTACCTTATTCGCCTTCACATTGGTTTGCGCGGCAGTATTGATCGTGCGTAAAAGTATGCCTGACGTACATCGTGCCTTTAAAACTCCTTTTGTTCCCACGGTACCGATTTTAGGCATCCTTACCTGCCTTTGTATGATGTTGTTTCTTCCGGCTGACACTTGGATCCGATTGGTATTATGGATGCTGATAGGTCTGGATGTTTATGCCTGCTATGGAGTAAAACACAGCAAGCTGGAGCATAACGTAAAACGACGCAAAGGACTCACCATATTGAATATGACAGGAATCGCCCTGTCTGTACTTTCAGTTATTACAGGATTGTGGCATCAACAGACAGTAGGCTGGGAAGAAGACAAGACATTGCTCGCTATTTCGTTCGTCTTTGCGTTCACACATTGCGCATTCTATATGGTACGTATCTGGAAACAGACATCCGAGAAGAAGAAGTAAGCGTTTTCCACACGCTATCTATTTCCATAACTTTCATTCACCGTAAGGGGTAAATTCAATCCACCCCCTACCGTGAATAAAGTTATCATAGTTTCATACCCATCGGTTCTGAACCCATAATCAAGCCTTATAACCTATGAAAGTCTTAAGTTATCCATAGTAGAAAGAACATTTAAAAAACTTCTTCAAAAATGTTTTTAGCTACTACCACAGTATTTCCTTCAGGAATTGAGGAATAGAATCCTGTTTCTTTAGTCCATGCTTCTTCCAAGGTATAAAAATCAAGTTCCTCCGGTTGCTTTCCATCCAGGACACAAGCTAAATAATCAAAATAAGCCTTCCATCTCATAAAATAGAAATCTTTCAAAATGCCATTCCATTCTTTATGAGCATAATCACGAAGTCCGCCTTGATCTGCCGCTACACGATTTCCCCATGTAGTAATCTGAACACGTGCATTCCATTCGTATAATGCTTTTTCTTCCTGGGTCTGTCCTGCTGAACGTGCCGCTTCAATCCAAGTTCCAACCTTGAATTCTTTCCGGGTACCCAACAACTGGTCTTGCAATAGAATAAGATGCAGAAAATGCTGTGAAGCCAACTCAAATACTTGCTTGTCTCCTGCCCGGAACGCAGCCGTTACCACTTTTTGCATCAAACGCCCCTTTTCTGCCAATGCCTGCCGGAGCACATCCACCAAATCGAATTCAAAATTATTATTACCCTGATATTTATCAGCCACAGAAACCATCAGTCGGGCAGCCTCTATCACATCCTGCGGATTATAGTATTCTTTCATCTCCGACCAACTGGATACCTGATATACATCCAACCCCGGACGAGCGCAGAATACCGACTCATGCGTTCCCTGTTGTATTTTCTCCTTGGGACTATTATAAATACCGTTACCTAATAAATCCCAAACTTGTTGCAAAGCCTCATCCTCTACCCCATAACGAGCATATACGTATCCTTTCAACCACTCATCACGAGTAAACCGATGTTCACGCCATGGCAATTCCATCACCAGCTCATACATAACCGGATTGTTCTCAATACCTTCCGGAGTCATCCCTACTCCACGCAATGTCCTTCCGGCATGAACATCTGCTTTCGCGTCATAAAAGCCATCAATCAGCGCATCCATTTTACCATGAAGCCCAATGTTACCACCAAAATTCAACAACATGCAGTACACCCACTCATGCTGCCCGTATCCTCCTTTGCGACACCACTCTGACGCCGGGTCCCCCCATTGCGGACGGCATTCGCTATGCAAGTCCAAGACCAGCAAGTCTCCTGCTTCCAGATGCTCTATCATCGGAGTACGAGGATTGTCCTGCCATGCCTGAGCCACCCACACAGCATCCGGATTTGTTTTTTTCATGGCTTTCATGATGGCTTTACCGGCTGCATCCAAATTTACTCCTTGAGTACTTCCCCCTTCATGAAACGGATCAATAGCGTAAAAACCTGTTTTTCCATACAGTTTTGTCAGTTCTCTATAATACAAAGCAGAGATTTCTTCAAAGCGCTCATCCTCCGGCTGTAAAAAGGCAGGACGATGATAGCTGCACCAAAATCCGGGATCAGCAACATTCAATCCTAATTTCTCCTTTGCATTATGAGGAACCATGCCACAATATCCCGGCAACACAGGTTCGATGCCATATTCACGCATTCTTTTTACAATCTTCTTCTGAAGTTTTTCCTGACGGGTATACCAACTTTCAGGATTAGGTCCTCCCCACCCTTCCAGATTATTCATCAACCACCAAGCTGTAAAACCCGGTCCGGCTACAAATTCATTAATTTCATCCTTAGTATATCCCAGTTTTAGAAGTACATTTCTCCAAACCGACTCAGTCCCTGTCAATGCCAGGGAAAGATTGATACCGTGAAGCGCCATCCAATCTATCTCCTTTTCCCAACGCTCCCAGTCCCAAAAAGCCATGGAATAAGAGAAAGTACAATAATTCAGATCATAAC
>OGUO01000497.1_pt1 | contig 29016 bp, 19 predicted proteins | sample 1553641 | NCBI WGS metagenome assembly OGUO01 (sample SAMEA2579980, study PRJEB22360) | human gut metagenome | biome: human gut; feature: human-associated habitat; material: faeces | place: Denmark | collected 2008/2010 | reverse complement strand
CAGAGATCGGAATGGACGGTCTGATTCTGCCGGATGTGCCGTATGAGGAAAAAGAGGAATTTGACAGTGTATGTAAGAAATACGGTATTGATCTGATCTCTCTGATCGCGCCGACTTCTCATGAGAGGGTCGCACAGATTGCGAAGGATGCGGAAGGGTTTGTGTATTGTGTTTCTTCTCTTGGTGTTACAGGAACAAGAACTAATATTACTACAGATATCGGGGCTATGGTGAAGTTAGTGAAGGCTGTGAAGGATCTTCCATGTGCTGTGGGATTTGGTATTTCTACGCCGGAGCAGGCAAAGAAGATGGCAGCACAGTCGGACGGAGCAATTGTAGGATCTGCAATTGTGAAGTTGTGTGCAGAACATGGTGCGGACTGTGTACCGTATGTGAAAGAGTATGTGAAGTCTATGAAAGATGCTGTAATGGAAGCTTAGGAGTTGAAGAGGGACGCGCAGAAACATATTTCATTTCGTGTGCGGTTTCGAAGCCTAAGAACTTCTAAGCTGCTAAAAATATGCTAAAAACATAAGAAAAATGACCCAAACTCGCCGCATGCTGCGGCTCAGACAGTGGGTCATTTTTCTTATAACGCATATTTTTATCAGCTAAGAAGTTCTAAGACTCCTGCAAATGCACACGAAATGAAATATGTTTCTGCGCTGTGTATTGGTATGAAATGAAAATCCTTCTGATAGATTGCGGAGAAGTTATTATAGCAATTTCATAAAATACTGCAAGTAATCCAGTCCGTCATAGCGTGGAGAGCTGCGGAGTAATTCGTATCTTTTATAAAAAGGATTTCAGAATCTGCAGAACTCCGTTTTCCCAGTAGGGCGGGCAGGTATTTTTGGCGGCAGCCCGGACTTCGGGGCGGGAGTTGGAGACTGCGTAGCTGAGACCGGCATTCTGAAGCATTTCAATATCGTTGAGGTTATCTCCGAAAGTGCAGGTTTCGTCAGGTGAAATTCCCAGATATTCCTGAAGGAAAGCAACGGAAGGACCTTTGCCGGAACCTGGGGCAGTACAGTCCATCCATTCCTTGCCGGCGGCAGCCATAACTGTTTTGTCTTTCCAGGTGGGAGTGAATAAAGGGGCACACATTTCCTCACAGGCGTTGGGGTGGTAGACAGCAAATTTGTTTACCTGCTGCCCCTCGAGTTTTAACATTTCCGGAACTTCATGGATATCATATCCGTAAGAATCTCTTAGCCAGTGAAACATCTGGCTGCCTCCGTCTTCTGCGAAACAGCGTTCAGGTGTGGAAATAAAATAATCACAGGAAGGCATATTCTCTCTTACCATAGAACACATTCCTTTCCAGATTTCGTCCGGCAGAGTATCCACTTTCAGAATCTCCTTCGGAGTCCGTACAACAGTTCCTCCGTCAGAGATATAAAGCAGTCTGTCTGCGACAGGGGTAAACAGTTTTCTCTCACTTCTGTACTGCCGTCCGGAGCATGCCACAAACACAATCCCCTTATCAATCAGCCTTCCGATAACCTCCATATACTCCCTGTCAATAGCCAGAGTCCCATCCTTTACCAGAGTCCCATCTATATCTGAAGCAATCAATTTAATCATATGAATAAGAAATCCTTTCTATAATAAATACAATAGGCATTTGCGAAACTCTGAACCTATTGAAAATACTGGTTTTTCGTTTTACAATTACCTAATAAATACAATCCCCATTTTATCACGCCAAAATATAACTTGCCATAAAAAATTTAGAAAAATTGCAACTATTCACCAGTCCCGGTTCATGCGTTACCATCCTGCAAAATGTTCTGTGAGGAAATCTCATTTGCATAGCCTGTCGTTGCAAGGCGCATTATTGTGAACGAAGTGAGCAGTAACAGCTCGGCAGTCCCGCAGCCAGCCAACAGGCAGGAAATATTTTTGGTTTCAGGTGCATTTGCAGTGGGCGTAGTAACTCTTGGTGCGTGGGAATCTGCGTTATTCAAAAATTGCTCACTGTCTGAGCGAAGCGAGTTTGAGCAATTTTTGAATGTTTTTAGCAGATTTCCACACACCTAGAGTTATTAGCCCGCGAAACCGCACCTGAAACCAAAAATATTTCCTGTCGTCCCCAATTTTTTTGCCCGCCAAACCCCATTGACTTTTCCACCCTTTTTTCTTATATTATATAAATAGAAATCTGCGTACTCTGAAAACTACGCATTTAAACCCTGAAAAAAGGAGAGTTGCTCGAAATGAACAAAAAAATGCTCTTTGTTTTCAATCCCAAGGCAGGCAAAGGCAAGATCAAAACAAACCTGCTTGATATAGTAGATATTTTCAACAAAGGCGGTTATGAAGTCATTATCTATTCCACACAGAAACCAAAAGATGCCTACGAGAAAGCCAAAGAATACGAATCCAAAGTAGATCTTATCGTATGCAGCGGCGGAGACGGGACTCTTGATGAGGTGGTTACCGGAGTAATGGAAAAGAAGAGTTCCATTCCCATCGGATACATTCCGGCAGGAAGCACCAACGACTTTGCAAACAGTCTCTTTATGCCGAAAAGCATGACAGATGCCGCTTCCATGATCATGGAAGAGAAACTTTATCACTGTGACATCGGCAGATTCAATAACCAGAGCTTTACATATATAGCAGCTTTCGGTCTTTTCACAGATGTAGCCTATCAGACAGATCAGGATCTCAAGAATATCCTTGGCCATGTAGCCTATCTTCTTGAGGGAGTGAAACGCCTTTTTGATATCAAATCATACCATATGAGAATTGAATCCGAAGAATTAACTGTGGAGGATGACTTCATCTTTGGAATGATCACCAATTCCCGTTCAGTGGGAGGGTTCAAGAACCTTACAGGCAAGAACGTGGATATGAATGACGGACTTTTTGAAGTCACCATGATCACAAGACCGAAGAATCCGCTGGAATTGCAGGAGATCATGACTGCAATGCTGACAGCAGAGGACAATACAGATCTGATCCATTCTTTTAAATCAGCCAGGGTGACCATTACCTCAGAAGAACCGGTACCATGGACTCTGGACGGTGAATACGGCGGCAGTCATACACAGATAGAGATTGAAAACTGCCACGAAGCACTGAATCTGTATCTGAAAAGTACAAAAAATGAGGAAACCAGATCAATTGGAATTTCCCCGTTAATAAATAAAAAGGAGAAATAAAATGGGTGAGTATATCAATGTAGTAGAGACTTTTGGATGTGATGTGTTTAATGATTCCGTCATGCAGGCACGACTTCCGAAGAAGATCTACAAAGAATTGAAAAAAACCATAGAAGAAGGCAAGGAACTGTCTATGGAAATTGCGGATGTAGTAGCACACGAGATGAAAGAATGGGCCATCGAGAAAGGTGCCACACATTACAGCCACTGGTTCCAGCCCCTTACAGGTGTGACAGCAGAGAAACATGATGCCTTTATCACAGCTCCGATGGATAACGGCAAGGTCCTGATGTCTTTCTCCGGAAAAGAACTGATCAAAGGTGAACCGGATGCATCTTCTTTCCCGTCCGGTGGATTAAGAGCAACTTTTGAGGCGAGAGGATATACAGCATGGGACTGTACATCACCGGCTTTTGTGCGTCATGATGCAGCAGGCGGAACACTCTGTATTCCTACTGCATTCTGTTCCTATACAGGAGAAGCACTTGACCAGAAGACACCACTTCTTCGTTCTATGGAAGCAATCAACACCCAGGCACTCCGTCTGCTGAGACTTTTCGGAAATACAACTTCTAAGAAAGTAACTCCGTCAGTAGGAGCAGAGCAGGAATATTTCCTGATCGATAAAGAGAAATGGCTTCAGAGAAAAGACCTGATCTATACAGGCAGAACTCTTTTTGGAGCTATGCCTCCGAAGGGACAGGAAATGGATGACCATTACTTTGGAAGTATCCGTCAGAGAATTTCCGCATACATGAAAGAGGTAAATGAAGAATGCTGGAAGCTTGGAATTCCTGCAAAGACACAGCATAATGAGGTTGCTCCTGCACAGCATGAGCTTGCACCGATTTATGCACCGGTCAATATCGCAGCAGACCAGAACCAGATGATGATGCGTATCCTTAAAAAGGTTGCCAGCCGCCATGGAATGCGCTGTGTCCTTCATGAGAAACCATTTGCAGGTGTGAACGGTTCCGGTAAGCATAACAACTGGTCTCTTACCACAGATGACGGAATCAATCTTCTGGATCCGGGCAAAACACCTCATGAAAATATTCAGTTCCTTCTGGTCCTCACCTGTATCCTGAAAGCAGTAGATGAACATGCAGATCTTCTGCGTGAATCTGCGGCAGATGTGGGAAATGACCAGAGACTTGGCGGCCATGAGGCACCGCCGGCAGTGATTTCCGTATTTCTTGGAGAGCAGCTGGAGGATGTTCTGGAACAGCTGGTCAGCACAGGAACAGCAACTCACAGTAAAAAGGGAAGTAAGCTGGAAACAGGTGTTAAGACTCTGCCTGATTTCATGAAGGATGCTACAGACCGTAACCGTACTTCACCTTTTGCTTTCACAGGAAATAAATTTGAATTCCGTATGGTAGGCTCAAGAGATTCTATTTCCGCATGTAACGTAGTCCTGAATACGATCACGGCAGAAGTATTTAAGGAAGTATGTGACCGTCTGGAAAAAGCTCCTGATTTCGAACTGGCGGTACATGACCTGATCAAAGAATATGCCACAGATCATCAGAAGATCGTATTTAACGGAAACGGCTATGCGCCGGAATGGGAGAAAGAAGCTAAACGCCGCGGACTTCCGATCCTTCCGAGCATGGTGGATGCAATCCCTGCACTTACTACAGAGAAGGCAGTGAAACTCTTTGAATCTTTTGATGTATTCTCAAGAGCTGAGCTTGAATCACGCGCAGAGATTAAATATGAGATTTACTCTAAAGCAATCAATATTGAAGCAAAGACAATGATCGACATGGCAACCAAGCAGATTATTCCGGCAGTTATCAGATATACCACTGTTCTTGGCGAATCCATCAATACAGTGAAAACAGCGGGCGAAGGGCTGATCGATGTAAGTGTACAGCTTGACCTGCTTAAGAAAGCGTCAAAACTCTTAAAGGCTGCAAACAGTGCCATGAGTAAGCTGAGCAAACTGGTTGAGAAGATCCCGGAATATGCAGAGGGACGGGACAGAGCCGTATTCTGCAGAGAAAAGGTGGTTCCTGCAATGGAAGCTTTACGTGAGCCTGTGGATGAACTGGAAATGATCGTAGATAAGGAAATGTGGCCGATGCCTTCTTATGGAGATCTTGTATTTGAAGTATAATGTTGTAAAAATATAAAGAAGAATGCTATAATAAAAGGGTCGTGAATCTGTAAAAGATAAGCGGCCTTTTTCTATAACACAAACTGGACTATAATAGTTATATAAAGGAGAACTAAATGGAAGAACTGAAATTTCTGGAGGAGCAGCAGGTAGCCTCTGAACTGATAAAGAGAGTAGAAGAATTCCGCAGCCAGTATGAGGTGGTACCGGAGACTGCAGGCAGGATTGTGAAACCATCCATTCCATTTTACGGAAAAGACATTCTGGAAATGGCCATTGCCGGACTGCTCAAAGGGGAGAATCTATTACTCACCGGTCCGAAGGCAACAGGAAAAAATATCCTTGCAGAGAACCTGGCATATATTTTCAACCGTCCCGCGTACAATGTTTCTTTTCATGTAAATACTAACAGCGGAGATCTGATTGGCACAGACACTTTCGTGGACAACGAAGTTAAGCTCCGCAAAGGAACTATCTATCAGTGTGCAGAATACGGTGGTTTCGGAATCCTCGACGAGATTAATATGGCAAAGAACGATGCAGTTTCCGTTCTTCATGCAACTTTGGATTATCGCCGTTCCATCGATGTCCCGGGCTATGACAAAATTGATCTTCATCCGGCTGCCCGTTTTATCGGAACCATGAATTACGGTTATGCAGGAACCAAAGAACTCAATGAAGCGCTGGTATCCAGATTTCTGGTCATAGACATGCCGGCTCAGACTGAAGAATCCCTGGAATTTATTTTCCGCCGGATGTTCCCGAATATAAAAGAAAACGCCAGAACACAGTTCATCGGAGTATTCCTGGATCTTCAGCTCAAAGCCACAAACAGTGAAATTTCCACCAAACCTCTGGATCTGCGAGGTCTCCTTGCAGCCATGAAGATTGTAGAAACCGGACTTTCTCCGAGAAAAGCAGTTACTATGGGAGTGGTGAACAAGACCTTTGACATTTTCGAGAAAGAAATCGTAGAGGATATTGTGAAAACCAGAATTCCGGCAGACTGGACAAGGGATGATGTATATGAAAGATGAGAAAATCGTAGAAATCGACGATTATCGTCTGGAACTGGAAAACAGGATCCGCAATCTCCTCTGGACTATCAGCGGGGATTACACGTTAAATATGAAAGTAGACGTTTCCCTGTATCTGCGCTCAAAAGCAATCGCTCTGTATGACGGCATCAAGCAGGGCGCTCTGGCAAAATATTATGACAGAAATCTGCTGGGTTTATATCTGGTAAAAAAAGTTTTCTGCCAGGCAGGAGAGGGAGAACTGACTGCAGTAGCACAGCTATGTGTAGAAGAAGCAATCGGGGACAAAATCTGTCAGGAACGTCCGGGAGTCCGGGAGATGCAGAAGGAAGCATTCGAGGATATCCTGGATCAGGAGTTTGAACGGATGCCCGCATACGGAGATATTCTTGGCCGATTGAAGATTGCCATCCTGCGTGACCGTTTACAGAATGGAAACCATTATGTAGAAGAGCGTCTTCGGGAAATCCGCGACATGGTTTACAAAGCCAGAACAGCTGCAGACACTATAGAATTGATCCGTATTATTGACAGTCTTTACAACACTATCATTGATCCGAATTTTGAGAAAGATCATGGAACACTGGAACAGGTTATGGCAGTCACCCTGGAAGAACTGACAGAATACGACTGGGAAGATTTTCTTACAGAAGAACTTTATGAGGAAGCTCTGGAGAGTTACATCGAACAGATGACAAATAAGATTACGGACATGGAAGACACTGCTGTCACTGAAGAAATGGAAAAACAGCGCCAGACCAAACACAAAATTACAATTCTCACAGAGGAAGAACTTGAGAAAGCATACACCTATGTTGAGTTGAATTTCGGAAAAACTTATCTGACTCCTGCAGAAGAGAAGCGAATGAATTATCTGATGTGTAGGGAACTTCACAGGGACTGCAGCCTTTATTTTACAGAAGGAATTCTTAAGAATCCGGTCAAACGAAACTATCAGTACGAATATGCAGTGCGATTAAAGAATAAGAATATCTGGCTCTACCATGACAAACACAGAATCGTAAAGCAGAACATCGCATCCCTCACAGATCTTTTGCGAAAGACGCTGGTGCTGAAAAGCGAGACGCAGGAAGTACTGTCAGACAGAGGAACGATCATTCCGTCCAGACTCTGGCGTGTGGGCAGAAGCAGTGAAGCAAATCTGTTTAAAAGAGAATTGAAATCTGATGCATCTGATTTCGTAGTAGATGTGCTGATCGATGCCAGCGGTTCCCAGATGTCCAGGCAGGGAGATGTGGCATTACAGGCTTATATCATCAGTGAAGCATTAAGTAATGTAAACCTGCCTCACCGTGTCATGAGCTTCTGCACATTCTGGGACTATACGATCCTTCACAGATTCCGTGAGTACGATGATCCACAGTCAGCTAATGAAAATATTTTTAATTATGTAACTTCTTCCAATAACAGGGATGGACTTGCTATCAAAACCGCAGGATACGGTCTGCTTCAGAGATCTGAGGAGAAAAAAATCCTCATTGTATTAAGTGATGGAAAACCATATGATGTCATCGTAAACAGACCTCACGCAAAGAACCCGGAACCTTATATGGGAAAATATGCGATCAATGATACTGCTACAGAAGTGCGGCACCTGCGAAACCTTGGAGTAAGTGTTCTGGGAGTCTTTGCAGGGGAAGAAAAGGACCTATCCACAGAAAAAAAGATATTTGGCAAAGATTTCGCATATATCCGGGATATTTCGAATTTTTCCAGAATTGTTGGGAGATACCTGATTAAACAGTTGGATTCAGATGAATAGACTGATAAAACAGGGCAAAAATATGCTGTTTGAGCGTGTTGATATGTTAAGAGATTATCAAGTTAACACGTCAATATGGTAAAGTGCATAAAAAACCAGTTTTTTCACCTTGCCTTTTTGTATAAATTTCGCTATAATGTTCTATGTTTATAAATCAATACAAAAGGGAGAGGAAATCATGAACGAAAACAAAGAGTTCAAACCGTATATTCCGGCTGACAAGATCACACCAGAATTTACGGTGACATCCATCATCATGGGTGTTATCCTTGCAGTCATCTTCGGTGCAGCCAATGCTTATCTTGGTCTGCGTGTAGGTATGACTGTATCTGCTTCCATTCCGGCAGCAGTTATTTCCATGGGCGTAATTCGCAAGATCATGAAAAAGAACTCCATTCTGGAGAGCAACATGGTCCAGACAATCGGTTCAGCCGGTGAATCACTGGCAGCCGGTGCAATTTTCACAATGCCTGCTCTGTTCCTTTGGGCAGAAGAAGGACTTTGTGAAATGCCGGGTATCGTGGAAATCACATTAATCGCACTTTGCGGTGGTGTTCTTGGTGTACTTTTTATGGTACCACTTCGTAACGCACTGATCGTAAAAGAGCATGCAACACTTCTTTATCCTGAAGGAACTGCCTGCGCAGATGTTCTTCTTGCAGGTGAAGAGGGTGGTGCAAACGCTGCGACAGTATTCTCAGGTATGGGAATCGCAGCAATCTTTAAATTTGTCGTTGACGGTTTAAAGGTAATCCCTGCAGACGTTGCAGTAGCATTTAAAGGATTCAAAGGTGAAATTGGTATGGAATGCTATCCTGCACTTCTCGGTGTTGGATATATCGTAGGACCAAGAATCGCATCCTTTATGTTTGTTGGTTCTCTTATTGGCTGGATGGTGCTGATTCCGGTAATCTGTCTGTTCGGAGCTGATACAGTTATGTATCCCGGAACAGAAACAATTTCTGCTCTTTATGCAGCAGGCGGAGCATCTAAAATCTGGAGTACTTATGTAAAATATATCGGAGCAGGAGCTATCGCAACAGGTGGTATTATTTCTCTGATCAAATCCCTGCCTCTGATCATTGCAACCTTCCGTGATTCCATGAAGAGCATGAAGGGTGGCAAGAATACAAGTACAGAAAGAACTGCACAGGATCTTCCAATGAACGTTATCCTGATCGGTATTGTGGCAATGGTTGCGATCATTTGGCTTGTTCCGGCTATCCCGGTTAACCCGATCGGTGCACTGATTATCGTAATCTTCGGCTTCTTCTTTGCAACTGTATCTTCCCGTATGGTTGGTCTTGTAGGAAGCTCCAACAACCCCGTATCAGGTATGGCTATCGCTACACTTCTGATCGCAACAATGGTTATCAAAGCATCAGGCAAAACAGGTATCGACGGAATGAAAGCTGCAATTGCGATCGGTTCCGTAATCTGTATCGTAGCAGCGATCGCAGGTGATACTTCACAGGACTTAAAGACAGGTTATCTTCTTGGTGCAACTCCTAAGAAACAGCAGATCGGTGAGCTTATCGGTGTTGTTGCTGCCGGTCTTGCTATCGGTGGAGTTCTTTATCTTCTGAACACTGCATGGGGATACGGAAGTGCAGAAGTACCTGCTCCTCAGGCAACTCTGATGAAGATGATCGTAGAAGGTATCATGGGCGGCAAGCTTCCATGGACACTGGTATTTATCGGTGTATTCCTTGCAATTGGTCTGGAAATCTTAAGAATTCCGGTTATGCCATTTGCTATCGGTCTTTATCTTCCAATCTACCTCAACGCTGCTATCATGATCGGTGGTGTTGTTCGTATGTTCGTTGACGGAAGAAAGAATGTTGATGATAAGAAAAAAGAAGAACAGGCAACAGACGGTACACTTTACTGTGCAGGTATGATCGCAGGTGAAGGTCTTGTAGGTATCCTTCTTGCAATCCTTGCAGTAGTAAACGTAAGCAGTGTATTTGATCTCTCCGGAAGCATTAACCTTGGTAATGCAGGCGGCGTGATCCTGATGTTACTTATGATCTTAAGCCTTCTGAAATTCAGTATCTGGAACAAGAAGAAAGCCTGATCAGGCGGAGATGATAATATTTAAATGAGTAAAAAGAAAAAAGAAATACAGATCAATTATCTGGATCTCATTCCTGAGCGCAGTGCACAGCTTCGCTGGCATACGGATATCAGGGGGAGAATGGTGTTGGAAATAGAGAATAAGGGCGCGTTTAACACGATTGCCCAGAAGCTGTTTGGAAAACCCAGATATACGAAGATACATCTGGATGACAATGGCACATTTATCTGGCCACTCATAGATGGCAGGAAGACAGTGGAAGATATTGCTGCACTGGTAAAAGACGAATTTGGGGAGAAGGCAGAGCCTTTATATCCAAGGATCGTTAAATACTTCCAGATAATGGAGAGTTATCATTTTGTAAATTTTATCAATAAGCCTGAAAAATAAGGTAAGAATAAGAGCGGGAGCAGTCCTTCATGGATTGCTGCCGTTCTTGTAGTTTATGGAAGAATAATTACGGCACAGTGATAAAGCGGTATCTCTGGCTGATATTCATGAAAGCATAAAACAAATATTATTTTTACAGAATACAAGGAGGCAAATGAATGAAGTTAGTAAATGGAAAAAGATCACAGCTTCTGGAATATCTGATGATCATAGCAGGAACCGGATTAATGGCACTGGCGATCAATTCCGTATTTGATGCATCAGGTATGGTAACCGGAGGCTTTTCAGGTATCGCGATCATTATAAAAGCAGGGAGTCAGGGAATCATTAACGGTGGTATCCCTCTCTGGGTAACAAATATGGGTTTGAACATTCCACTGTTTCTGATCGGATGGAAGATTAATGGATTCTCCTTTGTAAAAAAAGCTTTGATAGGAGAAATTGCTCTGTCCACCTGGCTTGCCATAGAACCTGTATGGAATCTTGCTGGCAATGATCTTCTTCTTGCCGCACTTTACGGTGGTGTGATCCAGGGTGTGGGAATCGGTCTTGTCTTTCTGGGCGGTGGAACAACCGGAGGAACCGATATGATGGCAGCTATCATCCAGAAATATCTGCAGCACTATTCAATCGCACAGATCATGCAGGTTATAGATGCAGGCGTTGTACTGGTGGGTATGTATGTGTTCGGCATCCACAAGGCACTCTATGCGATTATTGCGGTATATCTGGTGACAAAAGTATCTGACAGTTTGATTGAAGGTCTGAAATTCTCAAAAGCTGCCTATATCATTACAGCAAAGCCAAAGGAAATAGCAGATATGATCATGAAAGATCTGGACAGAGGTGTGACAGGCATCAGTGCCAGAGGAATGTACTCAGGACAGGATAAACTGATGCTTTTCTGCGTGGTAAATAAAAAAGAGATCGTAATGCTTAAAGAAAAAGTAGATGAAATTGATCCGGAAGCCTTTGTGATAGTGACAGATGCCAGGGAAGTTCATGGAGAAGGTTTTATTGAAAAAAAGTAACACAAAAAAATATATAAAAAATTGTAAATTTTTTTCTCTTTCCTCTTTCATTTTTGGTAAATATATATTAAAATACAATACAGGTATAAGGTTTTATAGTTAAAACGGAAAATAAACACTATAGGATGAGAAGGGATTGAAATCAGATGATATCGAATCAGGTGCTTCAGAATACTCTTGAAGGGTTAAAAGAAATTTCCAGAACAGAATTTTGTGTACTCGACACAGAAGGCAAAGTGCTTGCAAGTACTTTTGCAGATTTTTCCATTGCAACACAGGATGTACAGGCTTTCGTAGAATCACAGGCCGACAGCCAGCTTGTAAAGGGGTTCCAGTATTTTAAAGTCTGTGATGACTATCAGCTGGAATATATACTGGTTGCCCATGGCGACGATGAAGATACTTATATGGTTGGCAAGCTCGCTGCTTTTCAGATCCAGAATCTGATCGTAGCGTATAAAGAACGCTTTGACAAAGACAGCTTTATCAAGAACCTGCTTCTTGACAACCTGCTTCTTGTTGACATTTATAATCGTGCGAAGAAACTGCACATTGAGGCAGATGTCCGCCGCGTAGTCATGATCCTTGAAATGCCACAGGAGAAAGACCACAGCTCCATGGAAAGCGTGAAGAGTCTTTTCGGCGGTAAAAGTAAAGACTTTATCACAGCAGTAGATGAGAAAAGTATTATCGTAGTCAAGGAACTTGAAGATGGTGAGAATTATCCTGAGATGGATCAGCTTGCACATACTATCCTTGATACTCTTGGAATGGGAAATGACGGTAAGACACATATGGCATACGGTACTATCGTCAATGAACTGAAAGAAGTATCACGCTCCTATAAAGAAGCCCGCATGGCTCTTGATGTAGGTAAGATTTTCTTCGGAGATAAAGAAGTGATCGCATACAGCTCTCTGGGAATCGGACGACTGATCTACCAGCTCCCGATCCCACTCTGTAAGATGTTTATCAAAGAAATCTTCGGCGGCAAATCCCCGGATGACTTTGACGAAGAGACTCTGGTTACAATTGATAAGTTCTTCGAGAACAGCCTCAATGTTTCAGAGACATCCAGACAGCTTTACATCCATAGAAACACTCTGGTCTATCGCCTCGATAAACTCCAGAAGAGTACAGGTCTTGATCTCCGTGTTTTTGAAGATGCCATTACATTCAAGATTGCACTCATGGTAGTACGTTATATGAAATATATGGAAACACTGGAATACTGATATATTATAATAGAAGGAAAATTTTCAATGCCTGCCACAGCTTTAATTGCTGACGCAGGCATTTTTGACCTTTACAAATCCAGCCTTGCAGTGTATAGTTAGAAATCGAGATTGCAATTGATAAGGTATGCAATATCCTGAGACATGCAAGCCAAAATTCCATTGCTGCAGGCAATTTGGAATGAATGTTGGCTGCGTTACTGTGAACATTCTATGAATCCTCAAAAATCTCTTGCAATCCCCAAAAACATACATTACAATAATGTTACAAATTCATTAACCCATTGGAGGAAAAATCTATGATAGATCTTATAGATGTAAGCAAGTCCTATGGTCCCGGCCTTCCGGCAGTGAACCATGCGAACTTACATATAGATAAAGGTGAATTCGTCTTTGTAGTAGGAAACAGTGGTTCAGGAAAAACAACCCTGATCAAACTTCTTATGAAAGAGCTGGATTCCACATCCGGCCAGATCATCGTAAGCGGGGAACGTCTGGAAGGAATGAAACACAGAAGAGTAGCCAAATACCGCCGTAAGCTGGGCGTAGTATTTCAGGACTTCCGTCTTCTGAAAGACAGAAATGTATATGAGAATGTAGCGTTTGCCCAGAGAGTAGTCAACCGTCCCACAAGAGTAATCCGTAAACGTGTCCCGGAGGTACTTCAGGAAGTTGGACTTGCGGTCAAATACAAATCCTTCCCGGATGAACTTTCCGGTGGAGAACAGCAGAGAGTTGCATTGGCCAGAGCTCTGGTAAACCGTCCTGATATTCTTCTGGCAGACGAACCAACAGGTAACCTCGATCCTAAGACATCCGAGGAAATCATGAAGCTTCTGGAGCAGATCAATGACAGAGGAACCACAGTCCTTGTTGTAACACACAACAAAGAGATCGTAAATGCAATGAAGAAACGTGTAGTTACTATGCATGAAGGTTCCATAATAAGTGACGAGAAAGAGGGAGAATATCATGAGGCCTAGCACAATATGGTATACCCTGAAACAGGGTATCAAGAACATTAAGAGAAACTGGATGTTTTCCCTGGCATCTATCATTACCATGGCTGCCTGTATTTTTTTGTTTGGCATTTTCTTCTCTATCGTGAATAACGTAAACAATGTTGCTCATAAAGTAGAGCAGGAAGTCCCGATCACAGTATTCTTTGATGAAGGAACAACGAACAAACAGATCAAGGCAATCGGTAAGAAAATTAAGGAACGCCCGGAAGTAGAGAAAATTGAATTCACATCCGCTGATGAGGCATGGGAAGAATTTAAAGAGACATATTTCCAGGGATCTGAAGCGGCAGACGGATTTAAAGATGACAATCCGCTTGCAAACCAGGCAAACTACAGTGTATACATGAACGATATCACGAAACAGTCAGAGCTGGTTTCTTATATAGAAGGGCTGAAACATGTACGTCTGGTAAATCAGTCCGAGGAAGCAGCCAAGACACTGGGAAATGTCAATAAACTGGTTTCCTATGTTTCCATTGCAATCATAGCATTATTACTTATCATTTCTATTTTCCTGATCAGCAATACAGTATCTGTCGGTATTGCAGTTCGTAAGGAAGAAATCGGAATCATGAAGTACATAGGAGCGACCGATGCATTTGTAAGAGCTCCATTCCTTCTGGAAGGCATTGTGCTGGGAGTTATCGGTGCTGCTATACCGTTGGTCGGACTTTATTTCTGCTATAATGCAGCGGTATCCTATATTCTGAACAAATTTAATGTGCTGACCGGTGTGGTTGATTTTATCCCGGTATGGCAGATTTACCAGACATTGCTTCCTATAGGACTGGCACTTGGAATCGGAATCGGACTGATCGGAAGTTTCTTTACAACAAGAAAGCATTTAAGAGTATAATAAAAAGCAGATAAGCATGAAGCTGCCGGAACAATGATATCATATCATAAACCGGCGGCTTTTTTACAGGAGTGCAGACATGAAAAATAAAGAATTTTGGAAAGGTGCAGTAGCAGGAGCACTGGTTGTGACATGCATCGGTACAGGTGCCTTTGCGGGAACAGGTCTTGCAGCAAAAGGAACAGCTCTTGGTGATCGCAAGTGTACATCAAAGCTGGCATATCTTGAAGAGCTGATCGACAGATACTATCTGGGAGATAAGGATGAAGAAAAGCTTCAGGAAGGGCTTTATGCAGGTCTTCTCTATGGACTGGATGATCCTTATTCCAGATATTATACAGCAGAGGAATACGATTCTGAGAATTCTTCCAATGAGGGAAGCTATGTGGGGATCGGCATTCTTATGGAGAAGAACAAAGAAGGTGGAGTAAAGATTGTTGAATGCTATGAGGGCGGTCCCGGAGAAAAAGCAGGACTGGAGGAAGGGGACATCATCAGTGCCATTGACGGGGAAGATATCACAGGGGATGAAGTATCTGATGTTGCAGACATTGTCCGCAATTCAGATAAAGACAGTGTGGTGCTTACTGTTCACAGAGAAGGTGCAGAAGATGCCATGGAAATCACAGTCCCTGTCACAGATGTGGAATTACCGTCTGTTTTCCATGAAATGCTGGATTCTAAAATCGGCTACATCCGCATTACACAGTTTACAGGCGTTACCGGCGAACAGTATCAGGAAGCTTTTGATGATCTGCAAAAACAGGGAATGGAGAAAATGATCGTGGATCTCCGCGATAATCCGGGTGGACTTCTTGATTCTGTCTGTGATGTCCTGCGGAAAATCCTTCCGGAAGGACTGATCGTTTACACCGAAGATAAGGACGGAAACAGAGAAGAGGAAAAATGTGATGGCAAAAACGAACTCCGGATTCCGCTTGCAGTCCTGGTAAATGAAAGCAGCGCCAGTGCATCAGAGATTTTTGCCGGTGCAGTGCAGGATTATGGTATTGGAACGATTGTCGGAACAACTACTTACGGAAAAGGCGTGGTACAGTCCATCCGCCAGCTCTCAGACGGAAGTGCCATTAAACTGACTGTTGCCAACTACTACACTCCAAAAGGAAACAACATCAACAAAACAGGAATCAAACCTGATATAGAGGTTTCTCTGGATACCAGCCTGCTGAATAAGAATAAAGACGAGATCACCCATGATGAGGATAATCAGCTGCAGGAAGCGATTAAGGCAGTTGAGAAGGAAAAGTAGTTGTTTGGCTGATAGTTTGATGTTATACTGTATATATCTGTATTTATAATAGAAGCATTTTTATTATAGATGAAAAGCCCATTACTGAGCAGGCAGTGGATTTTGATTTGTAGTTGCTAAGACACTGAACAGTTAATGGGCAGAAAGTGAAAAATATCAGAAAAAGAGGGCGACAACATGAGCGAATATGTGATCACCACCGACAACAATTCAGATCTTCCGGAGGAATATCTCAAAGACCATGGAGTAGGCTGCATGTATCTCAGTTATTCCATGGATGGAAAAAATTATACACATGGAAATTTCCTTCCGGAGCATGAATTTTATGAGGCAATGAGAAACGGTTCCATGCCAACCACAGCACAGGTAAATCCTGAAAATGCAAAAGCACTGCTGGAGCCTTACCTGAAAGAAGGAAAAGATATTCTTCATATTGCATTTTCCTCTGCCTTAAGCGGTACATACAATAGCAGCCGTATCGCAGCAGAGGAACTGATGGAGGATTATCCGGACCGCAAGATCATCGTGGTAGATTCTCTTGGCGCTTCCCTTGGTCAGGGGCTTCTGGTTTACCTTGCACAGGAGAAGAAAGAGCAGGGAGAAGATATGGAGACAGTTGCGAAATGGGCAGAAGAGAACAGGCTTCATATGGTACACCTTTTTACAGTCAACGATTTAAACCACCTATACCGCGGAGGCCGCATTTCCAGAACTACTGCAGTAGTAGGAAGCATGCTGAATATTAAACCGGTCCTTCATGTAGACAACGACGGAAAACTCACTGCCATCGGAAAAGTCCGCGGCCGTAAAAAATCCCTTCAGGAGCTGGTAAAGCTTATGGATGAGAAAATCGGCAGCTATCATGACACTTGCCATACCATCTTTATCAGTCATGGCGACTGCGAAGAAGATGCAAATTATGTGGCAGAGAAAGTAAAAGAAAAATACCAGATCAACACGATTATCATGAATCAGGTAGGAGCCACCATCGGCGCTCACTCAGGTCCGGGAACAATGGCGTTGTTCTTTGTGGGAGATGAAAGATAAATTAGTTTTTTTGTAAAATGGTTTCATGGTATCATTATCCTGCGGGAAGATAAATGATACTGTGGAACCACTTTTGATATTACAGGAGAATTTTATGAAATTATTAAAAAAAGCATTCGCATTCACATTTATATTTATGCTGAGCGTTTCAGGACTGACAGGATATCAGGTAAACGCCTCAGAGGAGCCAAAACATCTGGATATCCTCTTCACCCATGATCTGCATTCTCATTTGAACAGCTTTCAAACGATTGTAGACGGGACACAGCAGGAGACCGGCGGGTTTGCCCGGCTGAAAACATTGATCAATGAGCACGAGAAAGAGAATACAGATACACTCATATTGGATGGCGGAGACTTCTCTATGGGAACTCTGATACAGACTGTATATGACACTGAGGCCGCCGAACTGCGGATGCTTGGATATCTGGGCTGTGATGTGACAACTCTGGGAAATCATGAATTTGATTACGGCTCCGATGGTCTGGCAGATATGCTGAACGCCGCAGTCAGTTCAGGCGAAAACCTTCCCAGGATGGTTGTGTGTAATGTGGACTGGGATGCAATGAAAAAAGCCGGCCTCAGTGAAGGACAGAAACAGATTTATGAAGCATTTCAGACATATGGAGTAAAAGACTATACGGTAATTCAAAAAGGTGATGTAAAGATTGCAGTACTGGGTGTTTTCGGCAAGGATTCTCTGGATTGCGCTCCTACCTGCGAGCTTCTTTTCAAAGACCCGTCAGAAGCAGCCAGAGAAACAGTAGAGGAAATAAAAAAGAACGAAGATGTAGACATGATCGCCTGTGTATCACACAGCGGAACATGGGAGGACGAAAAAGTATCAGAGGACGAAATCCTTGCAAAGAATGTTCCGGACATTGATCTGATCGTCAGCGGACATACCCACACACAGTTGGCAGAACCAATCCTGCAGGGAGATACCTGCATCGTATCCTGTGGAGAATATGGGAAAAATCTGGGAACACTTTCCATGACTCAGAAAGAGAATGGACGGTGGGAAACGGATACCTATGAGCTTGTTCCGGTTACGGATGAAATCAAAGCAGATGAAGCCACACAGAAGAAAATAGATGAATTGTCAGATGCTGTTGATATCAATTATCTCTCCAATTTTGGTTATACCAGAGAGGAAATTCTGGCAGAGAATGACATTGAATTCAACAGCCTCAGTGAGATGGAAACAAAGCATGAGGAGTTAAATCTGGGAGATATCATATCAGATGCTTATGTATATGCAGTAGAGAATGTAGGAGACTCTGACGGAGAAAAAGTAGATGTTGCAATCGTACCTGCCGGAACTGTAAGAGATACTTATACAAAAGGCGATATAACAGTGGAGCAGGTATATAATTCCTTCTCGCTGGGAACAGGAAAGGACGGACTTGCAGGTTATCCTCTGATCAGTGCATATTTAACGGGAAAAGAACTGAAAACAGTGGCAGAGGTAGATGCCTCAATTTCAGATTTTATGACAATAGCCAGATTATATTGCAGTGGAATGAATTTCACCTATAATCCCCACCGCATGATCTTAAATAAAGTAACAGACTGTTATCTGACAGGCAAGGACGGGGAAAGGGAAGAAATACAGGACGATAAATTATATCATGTTGTCACCGACCTGTACACAGGCCGTATGCTTGGCTCTGTTCTGGACAAATCCTATGGTCTGATATCCATCGTCCCCAAAGATAAAAACGGCAATCCCATAGAGAATCTGGAAGATTATGCAGTCATGGATGGAAAAAAAGAACTGAAAGCCTGGGCTGCAATTGCAGAATACATGCAATCCTTTGAAGACACAGACAAAGACGGAATTGCAAATGTGCCGGAATATTATGATACAACACACGAAAGAAAAGTTGCCGACAACAGCAAAAACATCATAAATCTGATAAAACATCCGAATAAATTTGCAATAGCGATTGTGGGAATCTGTATTGTGGCTGTTGGGGTGATTCTGCTGTTGATCTTTGGGGTTGTAAAGATTATCAGAAGAAGGAGATAGTATTTTACTATAAACATAGCCACACATATGATTGCAAAAGGCTTCCGGGACGCATATGATATTGCAATTCTTGTAAGTAGTGCTGGAGCGTGTCTGAAAAAGGCTTTCTACAAGATGTGTGTCATAATTTGTGGGATATTTTGCCCGGATGAGGGCGCCGTAGCGGGCTACGGCAACTGAATTCGGGTGAAATATCCCGCAAAGTGGGGCGTGCAGATTGCGGGAATGATTTTTCAGACACGCTCTAGCCCGATTATGTACAGGTAATTTGAATATTGCATGACCAGCTGCTTTATCAGGAGGGTAAAGTGTGGATATGTGAAAAGCTATTTCTATTTTGGAAAAAAGAAAAAGACCTCATAACATAATATGAAGTCTTTAAATGCACACACTGTGCAACTGGAAAAACCAGTGAGTTGAGTTTACTTTTATTTGAACTCGCAGTGCAAATCCGTAGGGGAACTACGATTTGCATCTTTATAATAATATACGGGAGGAGAAATGTCAAATGGAAAAGAAAAGTAAAAAAATTTATCTGGGACTTGATATTGGAACTGATTCAGTCGGATATGCTGTGACAGATGATCAGTATAATCTTCTGAGAGTTCATGGGGATGATGCATGGGGCAGTGTTATATTTGATGCAGCTTCTTTGAGCGATGAAAGAAGAAGTCATCGTTCTGCAAGAAGAAGACTGGACAGGAGACAGCAAAGAATAAATCTGCTGCAGGAAATTTTTGCTAAAGAAATTTCAAAAGTGGATGATCGTTTTTTTATCCGGCTGTCCGAAAGTTTTCGATGGAGAGAGGATGTCCAGGACCAATATGTTTTCTTTAATGATAAAGAATATACGGATGTTCAATACATGAAGGAAAATCCAACAATCCACCATTTGATCTGTGAACTGATGGATAATAAAGCTCCTCATGATGTGCGCCTGGTATATCTGGCATGCGCATGGCTGATTGCTCACAGAGGACATTTCCTTAATAATCTCAATGTGGAAAAACTGGATGAAATCATGGATATCAGCTCAGTGTATCAAAATTTTATAAATTATTTTACTGAAAATGGATACAGAAGACCATGGGGTGAAATAGATGTAAGTGCTTTGTCAGAGGTATTGAAACAAAAAACAGGTGTAACGGTAAAAAATAAAGAATTACAAAATATTCTTCTGGAAGGAAAGAATCCGGAAAAATCCGGAACTGAAGAGTTTCCTTTTAGCCAGGACAGTATCATACGACTTCTGGCAGGAGGGCAGTGTAAATTAAAGGATGTTTTTTGCAAAGAAGAATATCTGGATTTGGGATCAGTATCGTTGGGGATGGACGAGGAGAAGTTTGGTGAAATTTCAGGCAATATCGGAGAGGATTATGACCTGCTCATAGCATTACGTGGACTATATGACTGGAGTGTACTGGCAGATATTTTAAACGGTCATTCTGAAACGATTTCCATGGCAAAAGTACAGATATATGAGCAGCATGGGAAAGATTTACAGATATTGAAATATTTTATCCGTAAATATGTACCTGATAAATACAATGAAGTATTCAGAAAAGCAAAAGCTGATAATTATGTGGCTTACACAGGTCACATGGATAAAGATACTGCAAGTCAGATTAAAAAGAAAGCAAAAGCAGAGGAGTTTTCAAAATATGTCTTGAAACTTATGAGTCCAATAAAGCCGGAGAAAACAGATTTACAGTCATATGAGGATATGTGTGAACGTCTGAAGCTGAATATCTTTTTGCCTAAACAAAAGAATACTGATAATCGTGTAATACCACATCAATTATATGAATATGAGTTGATTCGAATTTTGAAAAATGCATCCTTATATTTGCCTTTTCTTAATGAAGTCAGGAATGGAATCAGTGAGATGGACAAAGTGGTATCCATTTTCAGGTATAAACTTCCGTATTATGTAGGACCATTAAATAAGAAATCAGATTTTGCATGGATTTCACGTAAAGCCGGAAAGATTACTCCATGGAATTACAAAGACATGATAGACGAGGATGCCAGTGAGAATGCATTTATCAAAAGGATGACAAATAAATGCACCTATTTGCCAGGGGAAGATGTTTTGCCAAAAGATTCTCTATGCTATCAGAAATTTATGGTGCTGAATGAACTTAATAATCTTAAGATTGATGGGCGCAAAGTTCCTGTTGAAGTAAAACAGGGAATCTATCATGAATTATTTGAAAAGAAAAAGAAAGTGCGGCGAAAGGATATTGAAGAATATCTTATAAGTAATAATTATCTGGCTAAGGGTTCGACAGAACTGACAAGCGGAATTGATGAGCAAGTGCATTCTTGTCTGTCATCTTATTATGCATTTCGAAATCTTTTGAGCAGAGAAATTTTATCTGAAAATGATGTAGAAAAAATTATAGAGAGGGCTTCTTATGCAGAGGACAAGAGTCGTGTAAAAAAATGGCTTAGAAAAGAATATCCTGATCTTTCACAGGATGATGTTCGCTACATCACTAAAATCAAAATTAAAGAGTTTGGAAAATTATCCAGAAAATTTTTAACAGAATTAAAAGGATGCAATAAGCAGGATGGAGAAATGACAACGATTCTGCGGATAATGTGGGAAACCAATGATAATTTAATGGAAATACTTTCGGATAAATATACATTTCGGGAAGTTGTGGAGATGTTTACACAGGAATATTACACCGGGAAAAACCAGAGTTTAAAAGAACGTCTTGATGAAATGCGTGTTTCCAATTCAGTGCGGCGTCCAGTTTACAGAACTCTTGCTGTTGTAAAAGATATTGAAAAGGCATTTGGAAAGCCAGATAAGATATTTGTAGAAATGACGCGTGGTGGACTGTCCGATCAGAAAGGGAAGAGAACAAAAAGCAGAAAACAGCAGATTCTTGAGCTTTACGCCAAATGTAGAGAAGAAGATGTACGGGATTTGAAACAGCAATTAGAATCTATGGGAGAGCGTGTGGACAGTCGTCTGCAGGGCGAGCATCTGTTCTTGTACTTTATGCAGTTTGGAAAATGTGCATACAGTGGAATGCCTATAGAACTGGAAAAGCTTATGTCTGGCTCAAAAGAATACGACATAGATCACATATATCCTCAGGCATATGTAAAGGATGACAGTATTATTAATAACAAAGTATTGGTATTATCAAAGATAAATGGAACAAAAGGTAATGTATACCCTATTAGTCCTGAAATTCGTAACAGAATGCAGGGACAATGGAATTGGTGGCATCATATTGGAGTGATCAGTGATGAAAAATATAAGCGTCTTATCAGGTCAACACCGTTTACAGATGATGAAAAATATGGATTTATTAATCGACAGCTTACAGAGACATCTCAATCTACAAAGCTAATAGCAGGCTTGTTGAAGGAAAGATTTCAGAACATAGACATTGTTTATGTAAAGGCAGGACTTGTTTCTGATTTTCGACACGAATTTGATTTGCCAAAGTCCAGAACTTATAATGACCTGCACCATGCAGTGGATGCATATTTGAATATTGTGGCAGGAAATGTTTATAATATGCGATTTTCAAAGAGATGGTTTAGTGTTGATTCAAAATATAGTATAAAAACAAAAACAGTTTTTTCTCATCCGGTGAATTGCCAGGGAACCATAGTTTGGGATGGAGCGTCGATGCTTGCAAAGGTTAAGAAAATCGCGAAGAAGAACACAGCACATTTTGTGAAGTTTGCTACATTTAAAACAGGAGGATTGTTTGACCAGAATCCAGTTAAGAAAGGAACCGGCTTGATTCCTTTAAAGGCGGGATTGCCTACTGAAAAATATGGTGGGTATAATAAAGCTGGTATAATGTTTTTGATGCCTGTCAAATATAAAATCAGGAAAAAATGTGCAATTATAATTATGCCGGTAGAATTGCTTCATGGAAAACATTTTTTAGAAGATGAAACATTTGCCAGAGAATATACGTTTAACAGATTAGAAAGTATTTTAGGCAAGAAGGTAGATGAAATTTCATTTCCGCTGGGTATGCGTCCATGGAAGATTAATACGATGCTATCATTAGATGGATTCAGAGTATGTATTACTGGAACTGGAGGCAAAGGAAAATGTCTGGTGGCACAGTCGATAATGCAGTTTTCTTCAGAGGATTGCTGGAAAGGCTATATGAAGAAGCTGGAAAAATTTATTGAAAAATTTAAGAAGAATCCTGATTTTATATATGATAAAGAATATGATAAGGTATCTGTAGAGGAAAATCAAAAACTTTATGAACTGTATATTGAAAAATTGCAGAATACAATTTATAGTAAGCGCGTAAATTCACCAGTACAAATTCTCATGGATGGACAGGAACGGTTTGAAAAATTGAATATTAAAGAACAATGTGTGGTTCTGATGAACATTCAAACAGTATTTGGTCGTATGACAAGTGGCTGTGATTTGTCATTGATTGGTGGTTCGCCTAATAGTGGCGCAACAGTTAATTTCAGTTCAACAATATCAAATTGGAGAAAAAATTATTCAGATGTCAGAATCATTGATCAGTCACCATCCGGAATATGGGAAAAGCGTTCAGAAAATATATTGGAGTTATTATGAGCTGGAGAATTGTAGTAATTGAAAATCAGGCAAAACTGGATTATAAAATGGGATATATGGTCGTTAGAGGATTAGAAACCAAAAGGGTTTTGCTTGATGAAATTGGAATTCTTTCGCAAGGTTTTGATCAAAAATGGTTTTATTATGCTGCAGGAATCTGTTTACTGTAAAATGATGACCAGTCCATCTATGGAAAAATCTATGAAAAATATGGTACATAATAATAAGCCGCCTAAGGGATTGATTCAGACAATAACCATTACGGAGAAACAATTTGTAAAAATGGATTATATAGTGGGGGAATATACCAGTGATATCATAGATTCGGAAGAGAGGCTGATTATATTATGAAAATAATTTTGTCGGAGATTGATCATATATTTGATTGTGCGGGTGGTCGATGCTGTAGCATAGTTATTGAAAATCAAAAATTATTTTATAGTGTGATTCGAGATATTTTTAATCAGGTTCAAGGAGAAGAAGGAATAAGTGTGCTGTCAGAAGATAATAAGGTTCTGCCTATGGCAAAACATATTGAACTGCTTACAAGGTTTGTACCATTTGATATGAATCAGAAAAGTCTTATTACCAAAATGACGACAAGAATGCAGAATATTGCGGTAGATGAGAGTCATTATCTGGAAACAAAGGAAATGATTGGAAAATGGGAGCAATACCTCATGAAATTATCATTGGATCTGGTTGGAGCTTTTGAATTTTCAAAAATATCAATTGAGACATTGATTAAAGCTGCGGGAATTCGTGTAGACGATGATTATGACAACCTGGGAGAACAACTGTTGGATTATTTTGAATTAGTTCAGGAATATGATGGAAAAAAATTATTCATTCTGGTAAATTTGCGGAGTTATCTTTCTGATGCAGAGATGAATTTATTTCTGCAGAATATAATAGAAAGAGATATACAGATACTGATACTGGAAAGTAGCGAACATCCAATTCTTGAATGTGAATGCAGACATATTGTGGATGCAGATTTCTGCATTTTGTGTTAGTATAGGGGTGAGTAAATACAACTTGCGAAATTGCACAAGTGATTCGCAGATCATTTATTTCAAACATTTGAGGTTTGAGAGCAGTGCAAATTCGTAGGGGAATCAAACGATCAGGCCGAGAAGTGCACATCCGTTAGCGTTTGAGAGCAGTGCAAATTCGTAGGGGAATCAAACCCACGCCACAGATGGCTTGTACTCTGTATGTTTGAGAGCAGTGCAAATTCGTAGGGGAATCAAACGGGTCTTTTTCATTCCGGTAAGCCAGTTGTGTTTGAGAGCAGTGCAAATTCGTAGGGGAATCAAACAGCCACGCATCCAACATTTCCCTGGGTGAGTTTGAGAGCAGTGCAAATTCGTAGGGGAATCAAACATTCATTCCAAATGTTAGTAGATTATAAACGTTTGAGAGTAGTGCAAATTCGTAGGGGAATCAAACCAAAAAATGATAGAAGTTCCTATCCCTAAGGTTTGAGAACAGTGTAAATTCGTAGGGGATTAAACTTCTGGGAGGGCGAATGGGCTGACGGGAAGTTTGAGAGCAGTGCAAATTCATAGAGAAAATTAGAACGGTAGTTTATCTAAATTAAATGATTTTATAAAAAGAAAGCAGGTGAAACGCAATGAATGTTATATGTTTCCACAATCCGGATGAAGAAAATGGCTATTTGAGCAACTGGTATCTTAGTCATTTCACAGTCAACGGAATAGATTTTTCGTCAATGGAGCAGTTTATGATGTATCAGAAAGCATGCCGCTTTCATGATGAAGAAATAGCTAATGACATACTTCATACAGATAATGTTGCTGAGATTAAGAAATTAGGTCGTAAAGTACATGGATATGATGAAAATGTCTGGAATGGTATAAGGCATATTATTGTTTATGAGGGATTAAAAGCGAAATTCAGTCAAAACACAGACTTAAAACGACAACTTGTTGATACAGGTGATGCTGTGTTAGCTGAATGCGCAGTAAGAGATCAGATCTGGGGAATAGGTTTATCCATGGGAGATCCAAACAGGTTTGAGCGAAGCAAATGGAAAGGCACCAATCTTCTGGGATATGCTTTAATGTTAGTGAGAGAACAGTTATAAACGGAGGAACACAAAACAAATGCACCTTGAGTTAGCCAAAACATTGCGAAATTACGACAGAAAAAATTTATCAAAGGACATCCTCACCGGGCTGATCATTATGGCTGTCTCGATCCCGATTTCCATGGGCTATGCCCAGATTGCGGGGCTTCCGGCGGTTTATGGACTGTATGGCTCTGTATTCCCGATCATTTTGTTTGGGCTGTTTTCCACATCGCCTCAGTTCATCTTCGGAGTGGATGCAGCACCTGCAGCGTTAGTCGGGGCGGCACTGGTGGAAATGGGAATCCAGAGTGGTTCGAAACAGGCAATGGCGGTTGTGCCGGTGCTCACATTTTTTGTGGCAGTCTGGCTGTTTGTATTTGCATTTTTAAAAGCAGGAAAACTGGTAAACTATATTTCCGCACCTGTAATGGGAGGCTTTATCACAGGTATCTGCACCACGATCATTCTCATGCAGGTGCCCAAATTAATGGGCGGAACTGCAGGAACCGGAGAATTGTCGGAGCTGGCAGAGCATATCTGGGCTACATTAGGGCAGATCAATCTGCCTTCCCTGGTTTTAGGTCTGGTTTCTCTGGTCATCCTTCTGGTGATGAAAAAAATCCTGCCCAAGTTTCCTATGGTAGTAGTTCTGATGGCAGCAGGTGTATTATTATCCTATTTCGTCCCGATTTCCAACTGGGGAATCCGTACACTGGATGCAGTAGAACCGGGGCTGCCTGTATGGAGTATTCCTGATTTCTCTGCCATTGGTCTAAAAGAAGCGGTCATCTACAGTCTGTCAATTGCAGTAGTGATCATGGCGGAAACTTTACTTGGTGAGAATAGCTTCGCACAGAAAAATGGTTACAGGGTAAATGCTAACCAGGAGCTGGTAGCCTTTTCCATGGGAAATCTGGCAGCAGCTCTGACAGGCTGTTGTCCGATCAACGGTTCGGTGTCACGTACCGCCATCAGTGAACAGTACCAGGGAAAAACACAGTTGACCGGAATTGTTGCAGGAATTTCCATGATTCTTGTGCTTCTGGGAGCAACCGGGCTGATTGCTTATCTGCCGGTTCCTATGCTGACTGCAATTGTAATCTCCTCACTTCTGGGGGCAACGGAATTTGATCTGGCTGTACGTCTGAGGAAAATCAGCAAAAAGGAATGCCTGATTTACTGGGGCGCATTCTGGGGAGTGCTGACGCTTGGTACCATCAATGGAGTATTGATCGGTATTATTCTCTCCTTTGCCGAGATGATCATCCGTACTGCGAAACCGGCACGCTGTTTTCTGGGAGTGCAGCCGGGACACAGACATTTCGAAGATCTTACGGAAAGTCTGCATAACTGTGAGATTGAGGGAGTAGTGATCTACCGATTCAGCAGCAGCCTGTTTTTTGCAAACATAGATATTCTACAGCAGGATATTGAGAATGCCATTGGATCGGATACCAAAGCAGTCATTCTGGATGCCAGCGGGATTGGCAGCATTGATGTTACGGCTGCAGACAGGCTTGCAATTCTGTATCGTTCTCTGAAGTCAAGAGGAATTCGTTTCTACATAACAGAGCATATCGCTGAGCTGAATGAACAGATGCGCGCACTGGGACTTGGATTTATGATCGAAGAGGGACGTGTGCGTCGGACTATACATGTGGCATTGAAGGATATGGGAATCCATTATCCTTATCCTTTGAAGGGCAATGTAGATAATACAGAACGTTCTCCGTTCAGGAAGCGTGTGGACAACAGTGTACAGGAATTTGTCTGGGCTTTTGGTTCTGATTCTGAGGCAGAGATAGAGAAACAGATCCGTCTGCAGATTGAACAGCTGAAAGAGAACGGAGATATGCAGGAGCTGCTCCATGGTCAGTGGAATCATATGGATGAACTTGATGCAGATGCATGGATTGAGCATCTGGAAGAGCATATGAAAGAAATTGTAAAGATTTCCGGACAGGATGAACAGGAACTGACTGTACGTTTTGAGAAGCATCGAAAGAAACTCCGGGAACAGATGCTGAAAGAGCATCCGGAGCTGGTGGCAATGTTCGAGGAGCGCAGACGGCTTTTGGATGAGCAGCTTGAGAGAAAATGGCCGGATGTGTATGCACTGGTCTTAAAGCAGCGTGAGAAGGATAACCGGTAAATATAACAGGTCAAAATAACGAGCAGTCTGGCGTACAAATCAGAGCTTCTGAATCAGAGGATGTTCCCGGTAGTACATCCTGGTGAAGTTCAGGAATTTCTGCATATTGTCACTGATGTATTTCCCCTTTTTCCATATCATTCCGATCTTTATGCGGATGGGTGGACTGAGGGGAATTCCTTTTATGCCGGAAGAGGCAAATCTGTCGGTCATGCTGGAATAGAGAAAACTTCCATATTTACAGGTCTTTACTAGCTGCAAAATCGTATAAATCTGGCTGCTGCGCATGACGATATCCGGAATGTAACCGTCCATTTCGAAGCGTGTTTTCAACAACTGGTTCTGTACGGAATCGGCATTGAAAAAGATCAAAGATTCTTTAGACATTTCTTTTGTGGTTACAACTTCTTTGTCTGCCAGTCGGTGGTCATCACTCACACAAAAAACAACCTGGTCGTTGGCCAGGAGAGCCTTGTTAAACTTATCAATATTATACTGCTCCATGTTTACCAGAGCCAGATCCAGAGTGTCATCCTGTACCAGATTGCAGGCACGGACAGAGCCATATTCCTCCAGAACAACAGCGATTTCCGGATATTGGTCATGAAATGCGATGAGAAGCTCAGGAAAAAAGACAGTGCTCAGCATAGGCGGGATCCCGATACGAAGAGGGGGCTTCACTCTCGCCATACTGGAGTAATCTGCCTGAAGCTCGTTGCAGTACTGAAGAATGTAGGTAGCTTTGTTATAAAGCTCTTCGCCTTCCTGGGTAAGGACCAAACTGTTTCCTTTCCTATAAAAAAGGCTGATGCCGAATTCAATTTCCAGGTCGCGGATAGCAACGGACACAGTGGGCTGGGTAACGTATAATTCTTCGGCTGCCTTGGTGATGCTGTGACAGCGGCTGGCTGTGCAAAAGTAACGGAGTTGATTAAGTGTCATAAGTAAATACCTCTAGGTTCGTTGTAGTGATGAGTTAGACACGCAAATTTTTTACCCAAAGGAAAACATATGTTTACTTTTAGCACTATATGTGCTAAAATATAGCCATGGGTAATAGAAAAAACAACAGAATCTGAGAAAAGAGTTATCAGGGAGAAATAAAAATGCAG
>OGUO01000495.1_pt1 | contig 29038 bp, 20 predicted proteins | sample 1553641 | NCBI WGS metagenome assembly OGUO01 (sample SAMEA2579980, study PRJEB22360) | human gut metagenome | biome: human gut; feature: human-associated habitat; material: faeces | place: Denmark | collected 2008/2010 | reverse complement strand
CTTAATATAAGTTATTGATTTACAGACGATTAAATATTAATTTAACGCAGTATTGATGAATGACAGTTTAATTAATTAAAAATAATCAAACATGAACAAAAAACTTTACTTATTAGTTCTAGGAGCTGCTTCGCTAGCCTTACAACCAGTAAATGCTAGAAGCCAATTTACTAAAAAGCAAGTAGCGAAGGTGGTTAATACTGATGTCGCAATTAGTCTTGCGACTTCAAGTGACTCTGATCATACAGTAATTATTGTGCCTAATATCATCTCAGTTGTCAAGCCTGCTGATATGCCAGTAGTTTCTTTTGGCAGTAAGAAGGAAGACCAATTGCTTGGATGTGATGTTATTTATAACTCAGATTCGTTGAATGTTTTACCAACCCGAACATTCGATGAGAAGGGACGATTGGCTTATGTGAAATCACCTGATGGAAGTTATGAACGCTATGTTTATACTGAGGATCAGCAAGGCAGAACAGTTAGCGAGGATAAGTATGAGCATAAAGCTTCAGATGAGGCTGGCAAGGAAACACTTCTTTGCAGCAAGACTTATGGCTACGACCATCTTGTAGGCGATGATACCGATGGTAAGGCTTATCTGATGAAAGAGATAACTTATGGTGTAGATTATTTTTTTCAGATTCATTATATTTCTAAAATCAAAGAATACAACTGGTATGAGGCTGGAAACTGCTTCGTTCTTACCGGTCAAAAGAATAATATTAAGGTAACTGTTGAAATCAATGGTGACGTTTGTGAGGCAACAGCCTGGAAAAGAGAAGAACTCAAAGACGGATGGGGAAATTGGAGTAAAATCATAGAACAGGTGTGGAATGTGACAGACAATTCTACCATTCATAAAGACTATAGATATGGTAGTTCTTCGGTGAGCGGAAACAAAAAAGAGGTGACTTCCGCAAACGGATATACTACTATCATCAATTATAACTATTCTGCAGACAAAGGAGGTTCATGGATTCTTACTGATAAAACGGTTAAGACAGATAATTATGATGATCCATGGATTTACGATGGTAAACATCGTGAATGTATCACCTATACCTATGATCGTGAAAAGAAGGAATTCATACAGAATCGTTATGATGCTTATGACTGGATACGTCAAAATCCGAACATCTTGCAATGGACTTATAAGTATGGTGGAGATATGACTCGTAGATTCTTGGAGTATGATGATGCAGGAAATCTCGTTAACTATGATGGTGTATATCCTTTTAAGGATGGAAGATATTGTTCTGAAATATATAAACATATAGGTAGCAGTTCTCAAGAATTGGATGAAATCACCTGGGTTTACTATGCTACCGATGGAAAAGAAGAAGCAAGATATAGATTATGTGATGTGGATGCTTCTAATAGACCAACCAAACCTCTCGAAATTTTCAAGAATGGTAAATGGGAGAAGTTTGCGATTCCTGATGAGACCTTTAAACTGGAATTGGGAGACTATGAACTCTGTCCTTACTATGAATTCAATAAGGACGGATATGTGACAAAAAATCAAAAATATGATAGTGATGGCGGTTATCTCTTGACTTATACTTATACAGAGAATGGGTATACAAGAAAGAGGAAAGATTGCTATAAAGGGCCTGATTCTTACGACATGAAAGAATGTTATATTGATGATAAAGGAACTTATCATGAAGTTGAGTTGGAATATGAGGATGGCGAAAAGAATTATGGACATAAGCGCTCTTTAACCTCTGATGGTATAGAATTTACTTATTCTTGGTCTTATGAAAATAATGACTTTGACCCAGAGCCACGTACGAGTGTTTTTCCTATCACAGTCGAAAATAATGGCGTCAGTACCACTATCTATCGTGATTTGCAAGATGGTAAGATTGTAGAAACCAGTAAACGTGAGGAGACAAATAATGAGAATGGAAGTACAACCATTACTTATGATAAGGTAGGCGACGAGTGGCAGCCAAGCAGTAAGGAAGAAAGCAGCTATGTTGCTAAGCCTCAGTTTGCATTGATAATGCCAAGTTCTCCGGTAAAGGCATATAACAGTTCTGCTTATATCTGCGATATTGATTCTACATTCTTTGCAGATAAATCTGATTTATCTTCTCATGCCAACTATACATGGGATGCATCCTCGGATTCCTGGAAAGCCGATTATGTAAATGAATCGACATGTAACGTAGAGGGTAATACACTTACTTATACTGTTAAGAACAATTATATAGAAAGCATCATATCCTATACCCGTGATAACGACAACCGACTGATACAGTATACAGAGAACAGCTCTACTGCAACAAGAGCAGCTGCAAATACTTCTTTAATCAAGGATTTCGAATACGATAAGAAAGGAAGATTGGCCTCTGTAACCATCACAACCGATCATGTAGAAAAGTATGTAATGAAATATGGTGATGAGGCAACTGGTATCAATCCTGTGGTAGCAGCTCCTGTATCTGCTATCCATATTTCGGTATCAGGTAAAATGATTACAGCTGAGGGATGCAAGCAGCTTGCTCTCTATTCTCTTGATGGAAAAAAACTGGCTGCCAGTCAAAACGCAACCATAATGGCTCCTACTACTGGTGTGTTCATCATAGTAGCTGATGGCAAAAAGATAAAGATGGTTATCCGATAATCATCCTTTTCTAAATATAAAACAAAATCCTCCCGAATTTATTTATTGCCAGTAAATAAATTCGGGAGGATTTGTCTTTATGACCTTCACGCCGATAAAGGTGGGGAAGAAAAGAGCGTTCTTATTGGTTGTTATAATCAATCATTACTATTCTCTTTAAAAATCTTGCAAGCCTTGTTGCCTGCTATATAAGCTACGTATGCTTTTATTTGATAGTGAGGATAGGCTTTCTGCATATCTGCTGCATAAGCCTTTACCTGTTGGGCATCTTCTAGGTGTGCCTCTTCCAATTGATCAACAATGCCTGCGTCTTTTGACTTGAAATATTTAAACTCAATGATGCGGCAGTCGTTGTGGAATGATGTGCCAGGAATGCCGGTCAGCACTAAGTCAGCACGACCCGATGGCAAGTTCTGTTCGATGGCGAATGTATAGCAATTGCTCAAGTAGCGGCTCAGTAACTCGAAAAATGAACAGCGAATGAAATTCTCATTCATCTTGTCAAAGGCTTGGGCAGGAAGCTGACCTAAGTATTCCTTAACATAGTTATGGAATAATGGCTCCAGTTCTCTGTCTCTGGCAAATGCCTCGTATGCAGGAACAAACTTACGGGCATTGTCGCTGATACTATTCAATTCGTTGTAGTAACTCATGTATACACTCTTGGTCGTCAAGTTTGGCAAAGCCATTTTGTAATTGTCCTTCAGGGTGGTCATACCCAAGTAGTAGAGGCTGATAGGGTAGAACTCTGGGGAGAAGAACTTTTGCTTGTTGAACTTGCTGCGTAAATCGGCTTGTGAATAGTACAATTCTCCATCCATCAACAGGCTGTCGAGCATTTCCTTGGCATTGTCGAGCGTGATGGTCAATCTTCTTATCCAACTGGTATCGGTGCGCAGGTTTTCATCTACCATTTCCGTAGGGATACCACCTCTTAACTCTGCAAAGTTTTTGAGGAAGTAAGTCAGAATAGTAGAGTTGAACAACGGTTCTGCATTTGGCAAAAAGTGGTAACCGTCATAATTGTTGAGTATCAGAGTCCATAATTCCTCGAAAGAGGCTTGAGGGCCATATTTCTTGATGACATACTTCAGATATTGGGCTGCTTCCTTATGGGTAAAGCCCAATAAGTTGGTAAATTCTGGCTTCAGAGTCAACATTTCTGCGATGTTGTAGCCACTGGTTAAGTCATCCATGGTGACAGGCAGGACTCCTGTGCAGAAGCAGGTGCGGATGGTTCCTTCGCCAATGCCAGCCTTGATAACCTTGAAGAATGTTCGTAGAAAACTTTCCCCTGTAGTCAGGTCCTGGTACAGCGAGTCCTTATAGACAACTAATAGCTGGTTGGTAAAGTTGTCGTATTCATCTATTAATATATAAAGAGGTGGAAGATTATGAGAAGAGATAAACTCGCATACCTCAACCAACATGTTAGAGGCATTGCCATCCTCTCTGAACCTGAAATCTCCAAAAAGGTCTCTGTTGCGTTCCACCAATGTACGGAGTGGACTGCAATTCACGGCGTTGAAGTTTTTCTCGATGTCTTCCTTCTTGCTGGCAACGGAAGTTGTGGAAAAGTCATATCTTACTACGAGATATTGGTTGTGCTCGTTTGTTGGGTGTTCGCCAATCCAAGTTCCACCAAACAATTCTTTGAATTGTGTTGCCATGTTACGGTCGTAATAGTGAGCCAACATGGAAACGAGCAGACTCTTTCCAAATCTGCGAGGACGGAGAAAAACTGGTGCTTTGTAACGCTCAAGCAGTGGAATATAGTTGGTCTTGTCCACATAATAATATCCCTTGTGGCGAATCTCAGCAAAGTTCGCCACAGCATATGGAACGGTAATATCTGCTTGTGAATATGTCATGGTCTATCTCCTTTTTGTTGCAAATGTACGACTTTTATTTATTACTGCCAAATAAAATCGAAAGATTTTGTTTAATATAGTAATACCAGTCCGGCAAAAGCCGAGTAGAGTATCATGCGGATAGGATTGATCTTCATCACCTTCACGCCGATAAAGGTGGCAAAGAAGAGGGCGATGGAGATGTAGAAATGCCAGGGATTGGCTGGCGTAGAGAAGTTCTCGCCATTCATCAGGAGCAGGGCTGCGGCTCCAACCAATCCGACAATGGCTGGGCGAAGACCGATGAAGATGCTCTGGACTGCTAAGGTGTTCATATACTTGTACAGCATCTTGCTGATAAGAATCATCAAAACCAAGGATGGGAGTACCAGCGCAAAGGTCGCCATGGCACTTCCGAGTACAGCCATCATGCCACTCATGCCGGCATTATGGACAGCTGTATAGCCACAATAGGTAGCGGTGTTGATACCGATAGGTCCCGGTGTCATCTGAGAAATGGCAACCACATCGGTAAACTCTTGCATCGTCATCCAATGATACTGCGTAACAACCTGTCCCTGAATCAGGGATATCATGGAATAGCCACCTCCGAATCCGAAGATGCCTATCTGAATGAATACGATGAAAAGCTGAAAAAATATCATCATTATGTTTTAAGCTATTTACTTTTTTACCTTTTTACTTTTTTATCCTTTTACCTTTATTCCGTTGGCTGGATAAACTGTCCATAGATGTAGCCACCTACGGCAGCTGCGATAATCACCCAGATTGGGTTGACGCCCAAAAGCCAGATCAGAAGGGCGGATAGAATAGGAATCCAGCAGTTGACAAGCGAAATACCGGCACTCTTGGCAAGCGAGAATGTAGGTACGGCTATCAATGCCACGACGGCAGGACGGATGCCTGCAAACATGGCAGCAACAACCTTGTTGTCTTCAAACTGATGGAAAAACATGGCTATCGCTAAGATAATAAGGAACGATGGCAACGAAGCGCCGAGGGTGCAGACGATGGCTCCCGGTGTCTTTGCCAACTTATATCCGAGCAGGGAACTCATGTTGATGGCCAAGGCGCCCGGACAAACCTGGGTAGTAGCAATGGCATCCAAGAATTCCTCCTTCGTCATCCAATGATGCTTGTCGACGACTTCGGATTCTATAATAGGAATCATGGCATAGCCACCACCAAAGGTGACTATGCCAATCTTCAAAAATGTTTTGAATAATGTAAGATAACTTACGCTATTATTCATTTTTTACCTTTTTATTTTTTTACTTTTTCAAAGCTCTTTCTTCAATCCACTGACGTGCATTGACAAATGCCTCAATCCAAGGAGTTACCTCGTCGTTGCGGCGATCGGCTGGATACCAGGCGTTCTGCCATGGGAAGATGGCACGCTCCAAGTGTGGCATCATAGCCAAGTGGCGGCCATCTGCAGAGCAGATACCTGCTACATTGTAGTCACTGCCGTTAGGATTACCTGGATACTCAGCGTAGTTGTACTTCGCAATGATGTTGTAGTGATCCTCTGGCTCTGGCAAGTAGAAACGGCCCTCGCCGTGAGCAACCCAGATACCGAGCTTATCACCGCTCAGGCTACCGAACATCACACTGTCGTTCTGAGGAATAGTCAAACCGAGGAATGTGCTCTCGAACTTCTTGGATGTGTTGTGGCAGAGGTGTGAACGATGCTTGTGCTCAGGATTGATGAGGTTCAACTCAACCATCAGCTGGCAACCGTTGCAGATACCGAGTGAAAGGGTATCCTCACGGGCATAGAACTTATCGAGTGCCTCTTTAGCCTTAGGATTGTAGAGGAATGCACCAGCCCAACCCTTGGCAGAACCGAGAACATCGGAGTTAGAGAAACCACCGCAGAATACGATGAAGTTCACATCCTCCAGAGTCTCACGACCAGAAATCAAGTCGGTCATCATCACATCCTTTACATCGAAGCCGGCGAGATACATAGAGTATGCCATCTCACGCTCACCATTGGTACCCTTCTCACGGATGATAGCTGCCTTGATGCCAGATGGCTTGCGACGGTTAGCGTCGAGGCTGTAGCTAGCGAGGGTTCCCTTGAAGCCATAACCGAAGTTCATCTCGATAGGCTGCTTCTTATAGTTGGTGTAACGCTTCTTAGCCATACCATTCATGCTCTGCTTGCGGTCGAGGAGGTAAGATGTCTTATACCAGTCGTCACGCAATGCATCGATATCGAACTCGTGCTCGAAGCCTTCCTTCTTGATGATAATCTTGCGGAGCTCAGGAGCTGGATAACCAATCTTGGCATAACCGATACCATTCTCATCGAAGAATGCTTTCAACTCGTCCTTGTGAGCATCGCTTACCTGGATGACAACACCTGGGTTCTCTGCGAAGAGAGTCTTGATGATGTCGGCATCTGCGATGTCGTGGAGGTTGATCTTCATACCGCCCTCTACGTTGGCGAATGTCATTTCGAGGAGAGTTGTAATCAAACCACCGGCGCTGATATCGTGACCAGCCATTACCCAACCACGGTTGATGAGTTCCTGTACGGCGTTGAAGCAGTCAACGAAGTACTCTGGGTTCTTGACGGTAGGAACATCGCTGCCCACCTTGCCCAGGCTCTGAGCGAAAGCAGAACCACCGAGACGCTGCTCGTCGAAACTGAAGTCGATATGGTAGAGGCTAGAGTTCTTGTCGTTAACGAGAACTGGGCTAACCACCTTCTTGACATCTGAAACCTCACCGCCGGCACTTACGATAACGGTACCCGGAGCGATGATCTTCTCGCCGTTAGGATACTGCTGGGTCAAAGAGAGAGAGTCCTTACCTGTTGGTACGTTTACGTGGATGGCGCAGCAGAAGTCTGACAATGCCTTCACACCCTCGTACAGACGGGCATCCTCACCCTTCTGACTGCGGCAAGGCCACATCCAGTTAGCAGAGAGGCTGATGCTGTCCATGCCATCTGCCAATGGAGCCCATACGATATTAGTCAATGACTCTGCTACAGAGAGTACTGAACCTGCCTTAGGATCGGCAAGACCAGCCTGAGGTGCATGACCCATTGCTGTTACGATACCCTTCTCGCCACGGTAGTCGAGTGCTACGACACCACAGTCAGAAAGTGGCAACTGAATCTGACCCTGACCCTGCTGACGGGCAATCTTACCTGTTACGGAACGGTCAACCTTGTTGGTCAACCAGTCCTTACAAGCCACAGCCTCCATCTGGAGAACACGCTGCAAGTACTCGTCGAGGTTATCTGCAGAATAAGTTACATCTTCATATTTACGCTCTACGGTCTCATCTACCATCACAGTCTTAGGAGTATGACCGAACATCTGAGCTACATCGAGGTCGAATGGCTTCACACCGTCAGCCTGCTTGAAACTGAAGTGAGCATCGCCTGTAGTCTCACCAACCACGTACATCGGAGCACGCTCACGGTCGGCAATCTTCTGAACCTCGCTGATATACTTCTCGTCGATGAGCAAGCCCATACGCTCCTGGCTCTCGTTGGCGATGATTTCCTTGGCGCTCAAAGTCTTGTCGCCGATAGGCAACTTAGACATATCGATTTCGCCACCGCACTCTTCTACCAACTCAGAGAGACAGTTCAAGTGACCGGCAGAACCGTGGTCGTGGATGCTGACTACTGGATTCTCATCGTTCTCAACGAGTGCACGAACCAGGTTGTAGGCACGCTTCTGCATCTCAGGGTTGGCACGCTGAACAGCGTTCAACTCGATACCATTGCTGTAACGGCCTGTATCTACAGAAGAAACAGAACCACCACCAAGACCGATGCGATAGTTATCACCACCTACTACTACAACCTTGTTGCCCTTCTGTGGCTCACCCTTCTTATAGTCACGCTTCTTGCCGTAGCCTACACCACCAGCAAGCATGATTACCTTATCGTATGCATACTTCTCACCATTCTCCTCGTGCTCGAATGTAAGCACAGAACCGGTGATGAGAGGCTGACCGAACTTGTTACCGAAGTCTGATGCACCGTTAGAAGCCTTGATCAGAATCTGCTCTGGAGTCTGATAGAGCCACTTACGTACTGGCATGATGTCTTCCCAGTCGCGCTCAACATCGCTCTTGCCGTTGTCATCCTTCAGGCGAGGATAAGCAGTCATGTAGCAGGCTGTACCTGCGATAGGCCATGAACCGACACCACCACCCATACGGTCGCGGATTTCACCACCCGTACCGGTAGCAGCACCATTGAAAGGCTCTACGGTAGTAGGGAAGTTGTGGGTCTCAGCCTTCAGAGAGATAACACTCTCGATATCCTTCACCTGGAAGAAATCGCTGGTAGTCTGATCGGCTGGAGCAAACTGCTCGATAACAGGACCCTGAGAGAAAGCCACGTTGTCCTTGTAAGCAGAGAGGATCTTGTTAGGATTCTCGTTGGTGGTCTTCTTGATCATGTTGAAGAGAGAAGACTCCATCTCCTTACCGTCGATGATAAACTGGCCGCCGAAAATCTTGTGGCGGCAGTGCTCTGAGTTGATCTGTGCGAAACCGAAGATTTCGCTGTCGGTGAGAGGGCGTCCGTTCTCTTTCTCCAGCTTGTGGAGATAAGCCATTTCGTCCTCGCTGAGGGCAAGACCCTCTTCCTCGTTATACTTCTCGAGGTCATCGACGTACTTGATAGGTTCTGGCTGGTGATTCACGGTGAACACATCCTGTCCGATACCGTTGTACATACGCTGGAGCATAGGGTCGTGCTCAGCGTCCTCGCTATCCACAGGGAAGTACTCCTCGATACGCGAAATGCCGTTAAGACTCATGTTCTGAGTAATCTCAACGGCATTCGTACTCCAAGGAGTAATCATTTCACGGCGTGGGCCGACATAGAAGCCCTGCAACTGCTGGGCGTCCTCTAAAGTCGCGTCACCATAAAGCCAACAAAGTTCATTGATTTCGTCCTGAGATGGTTTGTGGTCAATCTCGGTCGCAATCACACTCTTAGATGGAGTTCTAAAAAAAAGAATCATACTTGCTTTCTTTTATATTATTAATGTATTTATTTCTTTTCGAGTGCAAAGATAGTGCAATTTCAAGACACTACAAAATAAAACACTGTTTTTTATGTTTTTTTTGTTGAGATTTGGGCTATTCTTACCTTTAGAGGCTACATTTGACAGTTTTGCTGTAAGAAAAGTGCTTTCAGTTGTCTTTTTTGGTTAAAAAGGTGATAAATAAAGATTTAGAGGTTAAAAATGTCTAAATGCAATTGACAAATGGTGTTTATTCGAGTCTTATCTGTAACTTTGCAAGTGAAAGAAGTGAATCAGCTTCTGAATGCCCTAAAATGTAGAAGCTTCCGGATAACGGATAAAAGCCGGGAGAACTCTAATATAATAGAAGGTAGAAAGCGACGTTAAGATATACTATAATCAATTAATAATAACAAGAAAATTTAAATTAGAAAGAATATGAAACAGACAAAGTTAATGGTAATGGCAATGATGGCTGTAGCTCTGATGGCTACTAGCTGTGCAAGTAAGAAGGATCTTCAGAATTGCCAGAATGAGAATAAGGAATTGTCAAGCAACTATCAGGCTACCAAGGAAAAGCTGGCAGCTACAGAGGCTAGTCTGGCAGCAGCCCAGGAGCAGCTCGCTACTGCAAAGAGCGATTACGCTAAGTTGCAGAACTCGCTTGACAAGAGTTTGAACAATGCAAGCCAGAACAACGTGAGCATTGAGAAACTCGTTGACCAGATCAACGAGAGTAACCAGTATATCCGCCACCTGGTTGAGGTAAAGAGCAAGAGCGATTCGCTCAACATGGTTCTTACCAACAACCTGACCCGCTCTTTGAGCAAGGAAGAGATGAAGGAGGTTGATGTTCAGGTTCTGAAGGGTGTAGTTTACATCTCTCTGGCTGACAATATGCTCTATCAGAGTGGTAGCTATGAGGTGAACAGCCGTGCTCAGGAAACATTGAGCAAGATTGCTAAGATCATCACAGACTACAAGGATTACGATGTGCTCGTAGAGGGCAATACCGATAACGTACCAGTAAGCACTACAAGTGCCAAGATGAAGAATATCCGCAACAACTGGGACCTCTCTGCTCTCCGTGCAGCTTCTGTTGTTCAGTACTTGCAGGATCACTTCGGTGTAAATCCTAAGCGCCTTACTGCTGGTGGCCGTGGTGAGTACAACCCTGTAACAACTAACGATACAGAGTTAGGCAAGCAGCGCAACCGCCGCACTCAGATTATCATCACTCCTAAGCTCGACCAGTTCATGGACTTGATCGACAAGGCTCCAGAGGAGAAGTAAAAAGGCTATTTAAAGGTAAAAAGGTAAAAGGGTAAAAAAGTAAATAAGTAGAGGCATCAGTGAGTTTTCGGGCTCATTGATGCCTTTTTAGGTATAAATATACAGATTTTATGTTTTAAGTACGTAAAAAAGTACTTTTTGTTGTCATTTTGCTAGAATTATTCTTAATTTCCTTTCTTTTCTTGATTATTTTTATTAATTTTGCAGGCAAAATATCAAGGGGGCACTTGACTGCCCTGATCATTGTACATTGTAAATTATTAATTATACATTATATTGTGTTATGGAAAAGATTAAGATGACAACTCCATTGGTAGAGATGGACGGTGATGAGATGACAAGAATTCTCTGGAAGATGATTAAGGATGAACTCATTCTTCCTTTCGTTGATTTGAAGTCTGAGTATTATGATCTCGGTCTGCCTTATCGCGACCAGACCAATGACCAGGTAACCATCGACTCTGCTGAGGCGGCTAAGAAATATGGCGTGGCTGTGAAGTGTGCTACTATCACTCCTAATGCACAGCGTATGGACGAGTATAAACTCCACAAAATGTGGAAGAGCCCTAATGGAACTATCCGTAGCATCATGGACGGTACCGTATTCCGTGCTCCTATCACCATCCCAAGCATCCACCCTTGTGTAAAGAACTGGGAGAAGCCTATTACCATCGCCCGTCATGCTTACGGCGATGTATACAAGAGCGTGGAACTTCGTGCTGATGAGCCAGGTACAGCCAAACTCGTGTTCGAGGGTAAGAGCGGCAAGAAGCAGGAGATAGAGATTCATTCTTTCGATGGTGCTGGCGTTATCCAGGGCATGCACAATACTGATAAGAGTATCCGCAGCTTTGCTCACAGCTGCTTCAAGTTTGCCATTGATACCAAGCAGGATCTCTGGTTTGCTACCAAGGATACCATCTCTAAGACTTATGATGCCCAGTTCCGTAAAATCTTTGAGGAAGTATATGAGAGCGACTATAAAGAGAAGTTTGCAGAACTCGGTATCGAGTATTTCTATACATTGATTGATGATGCAGTGGCTCGTGTTATCCGCAGCAAGGGCGGCTTTATCTGGGCTTGCAAGAACTATGACGGTGATGTGATGAGCGATATGCTCAGTACAGCCTTCGGTTCTCTGGCGATGATGACTTCTGTATTGGTTTCTCCTGACGGCAAGTATGAGTATGAGGCAGCACACGGTACCGTGACCCGTCACTACTATCGCTACCTGAAGGGTGAAGATACATCTACCAACCCGATGGCTACAATCTTTGCATGGAGCGGTGCGTTGAGAAAGCGTGGCGAACTGGATGGCATCAAGGAACTTCAGAACTTTGGCGACCAGTTGGAGGCTGCATGTTTCGATACTTTGAATGATGGTATTGCTACCAAGGATCTCGTAAACCTGATGGAAGGTGTTGAGGCTAAGGCTGTAAACTCTGCCGGCTTTATCGCTGCCATCCGCGAGCGTCTGGAAAAGCGATTGGCATAAAAACAATAAGACCTGGGGTGATTAACCTCAGGTCTTATTGTTTTAGTTATTTTTAGTTTAAATCTTGATTCTTTTTCTTGCGTTTACGCAAAGCGTCTGAATAAACCTTAAACAAATCAATGTTCAGCAACTGACAGATATGGTAAAGCATACCCGTATCTATAGTGGCTCTGCCGTATACCTTATATATATTAGTACGATGGCAGCCTAATTGCTCAGCAAGCCATACTGTGGTCTTGCCTTGCTTGTTTAATTCCTCTTTGATGATTTCACCGATTAAGGGAATTGCATTTACTTTATCTTTCATACTCTTTCAGTTGTGTTATACGCTCACTTATAGTTATATCGGGTGCAAAAGTAGTATTTCTGTTTCTAACTAGCAAAGAAACATGTAGCGAATTTGGAACACTAAGTTAAAATGTGTAACAAAATACTCGTTTTTTTATATTTTTTTTCTCTAAAGAACTAAATGTCACGAAATTGTAACTGAATGTAACGCTTATTACGAAAGAAAAGTCGTAATTTTGCAGCGGTATTTTAAATAACATGAAATATGGAAGAGAATATGAAAAGAATACTTGTTGTTGATGATGAGCAAGACTTGTGTGAGATTCTGAAATTCAATCTCGAAACAGAAGGATATGAGGTAGAAACAGCCAATTCGGCAGAAGAGGCTTTGGAGATGGACATCGCTTCGTTCGATCTGCTGCTACTGGACGTCATGATGGGAGGAATGAGCGGTTTCCAGCTGGCTAAGCAGTTGAAGGGCAATCCGATGACAGCCAATGTTCCGATTATCTTCCTTACAGCCCGAGATACGGAAAACGATACGGTGACAGGATTCAATATCGGTGCCGATGATTATATCTCGAAACCTTTCTCTATCCGAGAGGTGATGGTCAGAGTGCGTGCCGTCTTGCGCCGTACGGCTGAACAGGCTGGCGATGCTGATGAATCGAAGATCATCAACTATCAGGGACTGCAGTTGAATCTGGACAAGAAGACGGTGAGCATCGATGGTGAGGCAATCCCTTTCACCAAGACCGAGTTCGAACTCCTGCGTCTTTTCCTCGAAGAGCGCGGCAAGGTCTTCTCACGTCAGGAACTTATCGACCGGGTATGGCCTAAGGATGTGATGGTACTCGACCGCACGGTGGATGTCAACATCACCCGTATGAGAAAGAAGATTGGTAAATTTGCCAAGTGCATCGTTACCCGTCTGGGATTCGGTTATTATTTTGATGCGTAATTAAAATGTTTAAGTTAAATAGTGTAGGTAGGAAGTTGTACTTCAGTGTACTGGCGGTGTTCCTGGTGTTCGCCGTCAGTTTTATCGTGTTCCAGCAGGCACGAGAGAAACAGTATAAAATAGGTACGCTTACTATCAAGTTGGAAAATTATAATGAACTGTTGGCAGAAGATCTGGCGCTCTCTCCTGGTGAAGGAATTATTCTGCAGGATAGCATTCACAATAGGGATGTGACTGTGGCTCATGAGAAGTTGAAGGCTTTTGTACGCGAACATGAAAGCAAGGACCTTCGTGTTACGCTGGTGCGCCCGAACGGTAAGGTGATTTATGACAACATGAGTTCCGACTATGATCAGTTTGCCAACCATGCTAAACGTGAGGAAATAGCAGAGGCCTTGAAAAACAGGGTAGGCTCAAGCGTGGAGCGACAGTCTAAAACCCTGAAGCATGATTATTTCTATGTGGCTTCTTATTTTCCGGAAAGCAAGCTCATCATCCGTACGGCACTACCTTACAATAATGATTTGGCAAAATCGCTGCAGGCTGACCAGCATTTCATCTGGTTTGCCATCGTAGCCGTCATTCTGCTTACCCTCGTGCTCTACCGTTTTACGGACCGTCTGGGTAAGAATGTCTCCAAACTGAGCATCTTTGCTTATAAGGCAGATCACAACGAGAGTCTTGAGGTGGAAGATCTCGCCAAGTTCCCTAACGATGAGTTGGGCGAGATAGCCGAGCGTATCATCAAGATGTATAAGCGCATACAGACCACCCGATGTGAACAGGATGTACTGAAGCGGCAGCTTACCCAGAATATAGCTCACGAGCTGAAGACTCCTGTGGCAAGTATCCAGGGTTATCTGGAAACGATACTCGACAATCCGCATATCAACGAAGAGATGAAGTCGCAGTTTCTGCAGCGCTGTTATGCCCAGAGCGAGCGTCTCACCTCTCTGCTCCGCGACATCTCTACCCTGAACCGGTTGGATGACGGTTCGGATATGATAGATTTCGAGGCGGTAGACATTACGCAGATGGTGAGTGAAATAGCCCGTGAGACGGCGCTGGAAAGAGAGTCGCACAAGATGACTTTCGAGAATCTTCTTCCCGACCAGCATATTATCGTGAAGGGTAACCGCAGTCTGCTCTATAGTGTGTTCCGCAATCTTACCGACAATGCCATAGCCTATGCCGGTGAAGGGCGTAAGATAACGTTGAGTGCCAAGGAGCAGGGCAATAAGTGGCATTTCATCTTCAGTGATAACGGTCAGGGTGTTCCTGCCGAGCATCTCTCCCGTCTATTTGAGCGTTTCTATCGGGTAGATAAGGGACGCAGCCGCAAGATGGGTGGCACCGGTTTGGGTCTTGCTATCGTCAAGAATGCCGTTCTCCTGCATGGCGGAACCATCCGTGTGAGCAATCAGCAGGAAGGCGGCTTGAAGTTTGAATTTACGCTTAAGAAATAAAAATGTTTTTTGAATAAAATATCTAAGCGGCAAATATAAATAATCAAGTGGCTGATAAAGGTACTTAAATAGTAAATATAGGTAAAGAAAGGCAAGACTTCTGAGAAACTTCTGAATGAGGTTTTACAGAAACCTTGCCTTTTTTTTGTATTTTAAAACATTTTTGTTTTCTTTTGTAAACTTTGCTTAAATTTATTATTTCTGACTTTTTTCTGTTAAAAGTATAGACGATATTTCTAAATATTGACGAAAATCAAGAAAAACTAACTTTTTTTCTATAAAAATATCGATAAAGTTTGCATTAATTCAATACTTTTTCTTATCTTTGCACCCGTAAAGTAATGAGAGATATTTAAAAAAGTGTAAGAAGAGAAAAAATAATTATATAAAGTTATAAGAGTTGTTTAATTTTTAAGAGAGGATTTTATGGAAAAAAGATTGCTTTTCTTGTTAGTCAATCTCTTCCTTTTATGTGGGGGGCATTGGCTCAAACGAAAGTAACAGGTACCGTAGTTTCTCAGGAAGATGGTGAACCTGTCATCGGTGCATCTGTCGTAGTCGTCGGAGCGGCACGTACAGGTACCGTCACCGATATTGACGGTCACTTCTCTTTGGAGGTACCTGCTGGTAAGAAACTTGTAGTTAGCTACATCGGTATGCAGAGTCAGACCTTGACTCCAGCCGCCAAGATGATTATCCGCCTGAAGGCAGATAACAAGAGTTTGGGCGAGGTGGTTGTAACGGGTATGCAGAAGATGGATAAGCGTTTGTTTACTGGTGCTACTACAAAAATTTCTGGCGACAAGACAAAGTTGGATGGTGTCGCAGACATCAGTCGTGCCTTGGAAGGTAAAGCGGCCGGTGTGTCTGTGCAGAACGTCTCAGGTACTTTCGGTACAGCTCCAAAGATTCGTGTGCGTGGCGCTACTTCTATTTATGGTAGCTCAAAACCTCTTTGGGTGGTAGATGGTGTTATCATGGAGGACGTAACTGAGGTTGATGCTGATGATTTGTCTTCTGGTAACGCTGAGACCCTTATATCTTCAGCCATAGCAGGTCTGAATGCTGATGATATTGAAAGTTTCCAGATTTTGAAGGATGGTTCTGCTACCTCTATTTATGGTGCACGTGCCATGGCTGGTGTCATCGTTGTTACAACCAAGAAAGGTAAAGCTGGTACAAACCGTATCAACTATACTGGTGAATTCACCATGCGTTTGAAGCCAAGCTACCGCAATTTCAATATCATGAATTCTCAGGATCAGATGGGTGTATATCGTGAGATGTACAACGATGGTTATTTCTCTTTTGAAAAGAGTTTTCGTGCTTCTAACAGTGGTGTCTTTGGCAAGATGTATCACCTGATGAATACATATGATTCGAAGACGGGAACTTTTGGATTGCCTAATACTGAGGAGGCGATGAATAGCTATCTCCAGAAGGCTGAATACCAAAATACCGACTGGTTTGACTTACTCTTCAGTAATAGTATCTCCCAGAATCATTCCGTCAGCATGTCTACTGGTACCGATAAGGCTCAGTATTATACATCTTTCAGTGTGATGAACGATCCGGGATGGTCTAAGCAGAGCAAGGTACAGCGTTATACAGCCAATGTAAATGCTCTTTACAATATTTCGACGAAATTGTCTTTCAATGCCATAGCTAATGCTTCCTATCGTAAGCAGCGCGCTCCTGGTACTACTTCACAGTCTGTAAATAATGTGACAGGTGAGGTGTCTCGTGATTTTGATATCAACCCATATTCTTATGCGTTGAACACTTCTCGTACCATGGATCCTAATGAACTCTATGTGCGTAACTATGCTCCGTTCAATATTTTCCGTGAATTGGAAAACAACTATTTGAGTTTGGATGTGGTTGACATGAAATTCCAGGGCGAATTGAAATATAAGCCAATCTCTAAAGTAGAACTCGCAGTATTGGGCGCTTACAAGTATTCTACAACGACCAATGCTGCTACCATTACTGACCAGAGTAATCAGGCTTGGGCCTATCGTGCGATGGATGATGCTACGATGCGTGATGCAAACCCATGGCTGTATACCGATCCAGACAAGGCAAACTCTTTGCCATTCTCTGTATTGGAAAAGGGTGGTTTTTATCGTGAGACCAAATATAAGATGAATAGCTGGGACTTCCGTGCCACAGCTAGCTATAATGATGTATACAACAAAGACCATATCGTGAACTTATTCGGTGGTTTGGAAATCAATTCACTCGACCGTAGCCGTTCTTATTTTAATGGCGTTGGCATGCAGTATGATATGGGGTATCTCCCTGCTTTCAACTATAACTTCTTCAAGCAGTTGGAGGAGGAGAATGGTCAATATTATAGTTTGGATAATTCATATCAGCGTGAGGCTTCTTTCTTTGGTACTGCCACCTATTCTTATAAGGGTCGCTACACAATTAATGGTACCATTCGTTATGAGGGTTCCAATAAGTTGGGTAAGAGTCGTTCAGCTCGTTGGTTGCCTACTTGGAACGTGTCTGGAGCATGGAATGCTCATGAGGAGAGTTGGTTTACTAAGTTAAATCCAGTTCTTTCTCATCTTACATTAAAAGCATCATATTCATTGACAGCTGATCGAGGTCCTGCTTCCGTTTCTAACTCGTTGGTAGTGATACAGAGTTACAACCCTTGGCGTCCATTTGCCGGTGACAAGGAGACTGGACTTGAGATTTATCGCTTGGGTAATGATGATTTGACCTATGAAAAGAAGCATGAGTTGAACCTCGGTTTGGATATGGGCTTTTTGAATAACCGCATTAATGTGACTTTCGATTGGTATCGCCGCAACAATTATGATTTGATTGGTCCTAAGCGTACCATGGGTATTGGTGGTGAGATCTATAAATATGCCAATGTGGCAAGTATGCGTTCACATGGTGAGGAGTTGACTATTTCTACTCGCAACATTGAGACCAAGGATTTTAAATGGAGTACCGACTTCATTTTCTCTCACTCAAAGAATACTGTAACCGACTTGGATTCACGTGCTAACATCATGCAGATGATTACAGGTACCGGTTTCACAATGAATGGCTATCCTGTTCGCTCTTTGTTCTCTATTGATTTCAAGGGATTGAACAATAAGGGTCTGCCTATCGTTGTGAATCAGGATGGCGAGGAGACAAGCTATGGTGGCGATCTCTACTTCCAGTCAACTACAACAGATTACTTGAAGTATGAAGGTCCAACAGACCCAACCATTAACGGCAGTTTCGGAAACACCTTCTCTTATAAGGGTTTAAAACTGAATGTGTTCATTACATACGCTGCAGGAAATAAAGTACGTCTTGATCCAGCTTTCAGTTCTTCATACTCAGACATGACTGCCATGCCAAAGGAATTTATAAATCGTTGGACTCAAGCCGGTGATGAAGCTTATACGGATGTGCCAGTCATAGCAGACCAGCGCATGAAGCAGAATGACAATTATATTGGTTATCTTTATAATGCATATAACTATTCTACGGCTCGCGTAGCTAAGGGTGATTTCATTCGCATGAAGGAGATTTCTTTGGCTTATGATTTCCCAGGCAAGTGGATTCAGGCCCTTCGCTTGAACAGCGTAAATTTGAAACTTCAGGCTACTAACTTGTTCTTGATTTATTCAGACAAGAAGTTGCACGGACAGGATCCTGAGTTTTTCAACACTGGTGGTGTGGCAACCCCAATGCCACGTCAGTTTACATTGACATTAAGAGTAGGACTTTAAAGAAAGAGAGATAATTATGAAAAAGAATAAATTATATATAGCATCGGTGGCTTTTGCGGCATTGTCATTGGTCACATCATGCGACAGCTTCCTGGACAAGTTGCCAGATGATCGTGCCGAGGTAAATACCGAGGAAAAGGTGACCTCTCTGCTTGTGTCTGCTTATCCAACAGCAAGCAGCAATCTGATATTGGAATGGAGCTCAGATAATTATGCAGACAATGGAAAGCAGTATAGTACCAATCAGGATATAGAGCAGGTTTATCGTTTTCAGCCACTTACAGCTCAAACCAATGATAGCCCAAAGAGTTTGTGGAATGGTTATTATTCTGCAATTGCAGCAGCCAACCAGGCTTTGGCTTCCATCGATGAGATGGGTAATCCGGCATCGCTAAAGGCGCAGAGAGCTGAGGCTTTGCTCTGTCGTGCCTATAGCATGTATCGTCTTGCTACAACTTTCTGTATGACTTATAATCCAGATAATGCAGAGAAGTGCATGGGACTTCCTTATCCAACAAAGCCTGAGACAACTGTAAGCCCTGATTATAAGCGTGGTACACTGAAGCAACTTTATGAGCAGATTGATGCAGATATTGAGGCTGCCTTGCCTGATGTGAGCGATGATATCTATACCCAGCCTAAGTATCATTTCAATCAGAAGGCTGCGTATGCTTTTGCTGCTCGTTTCAACCTGTACTATATGAACTATGACAAAGTGATAACATATGCTAGCAAGGTGCTTGGAGCAAATCCAGCCTCTTTGTTGCGCAACTATGTGCCTTTTATGTCTTTGTCTAATTCAGAGGATATAGAGAATCGGTATATTTCTTCATCAGAGAACGCCAATCTCTTGTTGATGACGGCATTTAGTCAAATTGGTAGAAATATCAGTGGTAATGAAGCGCGTTTTTGTCACAATCAAAATGTAGGTCAGTATGAAACGATTTGGGCTAAGATGCCATGGGGAAGTGGATCCAGAGACAATACTCTCTACCAGTCAAACTTGTTGTTTGGCAATGCCCGTATTCTTATCTTCCCAAAGATGTTTGAACATTTTGAGTTTATCGACAAGATAAACCAAACTGGATATCTTCATGTTGTAGATGCTGTGTTCACTACTGATGAAACCCTTCTTTGTCGTGCTGAGGCTTATGCCATGAAGAAGGATTATGATAATGCGGTGAAAGATATCAATACTTGGATTGTGTCGCATACTATGACTGCGAATGGTACGGCAAAACGCCCAACAATGACAGTTGAAAGTATCAAGACTTTTATCGAAAACTTGCCGTATGCACCTGTTACACCAAAATCCAATTTGGAGCATAGCATTCGTAAGACATTCCATCCACAGGGATTCACGGTTGAGGCTGGTACCCAAGAGGATATTTTGCAATTCATCTTACAGATGCGTCGACTGGAGACCCTGTATCAAGGTCTTCGTTTCCTTGATATCAAGCGCTATGGCATTGAGTTCAGCCATGATGTTGACGAAGAGTCTCCTATTGTATTCAAGGCTGGTGACTTGCGAGGTGCGATTCAATTGCCAGATGATGTAATTGAGGCAGGATTACCTGCAAATCCAAGAGAAGAGTCTAACAAATAAAAAATGAGTAAACTATGAAATATATAAAATTATTCATACTGATAGCGTCAGTCTCTCTGTTTGCTGCCTGCTCAGACGATAGTCTTGATTCTAAGAGTATTTTCGATACGCAGAATAAGGAAGAGCAGAATGACTTTGACAAGTGGCTCAAGACCAACTATGTGGATACCTATAATATCCGCTTTAACTATCGATATAGTGACAAGGAGACGGACAACAAGTATAATCTTGCACCTGCCGATTTTAATAAGTCTAAGGCATTGGCTATTATGGTCAAGCATATTTGGCTGGATGCTTATAAGGAAGTGATGGGCGATCAGTTTATGAAGACCTATTCTCCTCGTGTGATGCAGTTGGTTGGTTCAGCAGCTTATGATTCTCAGTCTTCTATTGTGATGGGTACTGCTGAGGGTGGCTTGAAAGTAACTTTGTATAATGTAAATATTATCGATGTTGATAATCCAATCATAGATCCAGAAAATCCTTTCGTTGACAAGGAAAAAGGTACATACGATCTGAATTACTGGTTCTTCCATACAATGAATCATGAGTTCTGTCATATTCTGACTCAGAAAAAGAATTATTCTACTGAGTTCCAGACTGTTTCTGCCGGCAAGTATCAGACTTCAGGTTGGGTGAATGTAAAGGATGAAGAAGCTCCATCCATGGGATTTGTATCCGGTTATGCCAGCGGTGAGTATAATGAGGACTTTGCTGAGATTTTTGCCCAATATGTAACCCATTCTGAAGCAGCATGGCAAAAAATACTGAGTGCAGGTATTGTATACGAAACAGATGAAAATGGCGATTATGTGCTTGATGCAGACGGCAATCCTATAGTGAAGGATGCAAGTGGCTATAAAGCTATTATTCAGAAATTTAACATTCTCAAGGAATATTTTGCCAACACTTGGGGCATGGATATTACCAAGCTTCGTGAAGTTATCTTGCGTCGTACGGCAGAAGTAAAGGCAATGGATTTAGAAACATTAAAGTAAGACGGATATGAAAAAAATATATAACATATTATTTACGCTGATTGCGGTCTTGTCTTTCACATCTTGTTCCAACGACATAGATGAAGTGTTCGACAAACCTTCTGCAGAGCGAGTGAATGATGCAATAGCAGAGTATAAGACGGTTCTTACTTCTGCAGAGAATGGATGGCTGATGAAATATTATCCTAAGGCTAATACCAAGTATGGTGGATATAATCTGTTGTTGAAATTTGGAACAGATGGAAATGTTACTGCCATGAGCGATGCTTTGGGTGCAGACACGAAAGCCACATCACATTATAAATTGGAGCAGAGTGCTAGTATCGTTCTGTCTTTTGATGAGTACAATAAGGTGATTCATTTCTTCTCCGATCCAGCTAACCCTGATGGTATTGGTGATAATGGTAAGGGTATGGAAGGTGACTTGGAGTTCCGGGTGCTTACCGCCACTGCTGATTCTGTAGTCATGCTTGGCAAGAAGCGTGGTACAAAAATAGTGATGACTCCTATGGCGAAGGATGCCGATTGGACTGAGACCATTAATCATATAGACGATTTGGAGCAGGAAATGCAGTTTCCTAAATATACTTGCGAGGTGAATGATGTCAAGTATGTGGCAACAACAAGCTATCGTACCATTACTTTCACTAGTTCTAATGCCGAGGAAGGCTCTACAACGGAACCTTATATTGTTACAGACAAGGGCATTGAATTTTATGAGCCAATAACTCTTAATGGCGTTACTGTCAAGGGATTCAACTATAAAGGGGGCGATAACTATGAGTTTGAATCCACAGATGCCGCTGTAAAGATGTTGGGCGTTGTTCCTCCTATCAGTGAGCAGGTTATCAGTGGAGACTGGTTCTTCTCTGTAGCTAATATGGGTAGCTATACTCAGGCGTATTGGAATGCTGGTAACGAGGAGGTTTCTAAGTATTATTCTCCTTGCTATTATGCTGCTTTTACCACTTCTGCGTTTGATGGCTATGTAGGACATTGGGGAATCTTGTTCAATGTGGCAGGCTATGGTTCGTTCATAGACATTACTCCTACTATCGTTGATGATGATCATATCTCATTTGCTTGTCCTGGCAAGTTTGGTGCGAATGGTCAGTTTTTCTATGGAAGGGGTCAGCTGTATATGATTTATGCACTGACTGGTGATGAGGGAACTCATGCTGCCAACGTGGCCAAGACTTATAAAGTCGAGTTGATGCAGGGTACAACGAAACAGCCTTCTTCTATAAAGTTGACTGATGAGAGTAATCCAAATAACTGGTTTGTCTTGACAACTAGTATGCCAGAATCTCTTTTTTAGAGTTCATCCATCATGAAATAAAATTATATACATAATGTTTAATAGGATTCTTTGTGAAAAGAATACATAAAATCTCTCGTCTGGGGGCGTGCTCATTTAAGCACGCCCCTTATTTATTGTTGCAGTATAAACTGTATTCCGGAATATTTTGCCGAGGAATAAGTTGACTGTTAATCGGAAATAGTGTACTGGCGAATGAAGAACAGTTGACTAGCCGTACGCTCGCCAGTTGGCTGTTCTACTGCAACAGTCAGCGTAAATGCCTGAATTATTGTTGTAAGTAATGGATAAGGAAATACTCTTCACTCTTCACCTTTCCTTCGGAATCCCCAGTGTTTATGGGCGTTTCGAGGGGTGAAGAGTTCTTGGACACTCTTCACCTACTCTTCACCACTCTTCACCTTAGCTGGTTCGGCGGAGGATGTGTCATAAATTTATGATTCACACTTTTCTTGTTGTTTGAAGAGCTAGGATATGTTGTTTGAAGAGTAAGAATATGTTGTTGAGGCAGTCTGTATCTTCGGTCGCACAACAGGTGATGTGCATGCGATGGTCAACTGTTATGCGCCAACTATTTTATGACACACCCTCCTCAGGGACGCCTAGCGGTCTTGCGCTGCAATTTACGCCTGTTAGTCTTTGGAATCGGTGAAGAGTGGTGAAGAGTGGTGAAGAGTCGCTGCAAACTCTTCACCCCTCGGAATGCCGATAAACACAGGGGTTTCCGAAGAAAAGGTGAAGAGTGAAGAGTAAAAGCGTGTTCGCTTGCAGATAAAAAAATGGGGCGCAAGCTGTTTCCATGAAAGGAATCGCTTGCGCCCCTGATATTATTGCTTATGAGTAAATGAGCACCCTAAGATTAGAACTTGTAGATAGCACCAAATGAAATGTTGCTCGCATCTACGTTAAGTCCGAATGTTGATGAGTTGTCACCATGGTCAGGAGAATAACCTTTGTAACCGAGGAAACCTACCTTTGTGATGAAGTTTACGTGGTCTGAAAGCTTAACAGCCAAACCTGGCTTGATGCCTACCTCGTATAAATCGCCACCGCCCTTGCTGAAGCTGCTGTAACCGATTGTACCCTCAACGAAGAGGTTAACCAACTTGGTTTCTACGGCTGTGTAACGTACGTAAGGAGCAACTTTGAATGTTGTAGATTCACCTACAGGAGAAAGCTTGCAAACTTCGCCCTTCTTGATACCAATCTCGAGACCAGCTTCCCACTTGTTGTTGAACTGGTAACCAATCTCAGGCATCAAGGTGTAAGCTGTCTTGCTGTCACCATCACCGATCTTGTTGCTGGAAATACCAGCTGTACCACCGATGTAAACCTGTGCGCTAGCGCAAACTGAAACGAGAGCCATAGCAAGGCTCAACATAATCTTCTTCATAATCAATCTTTTCTTTTAATTATTACTTTCTTTTATCACTCTAATCAGGTAGCTTTATGATAGCAAAGCACATCCCAGACATGCCCTGCACTCTCTAATTCGGCGGCAAAGATATAGGAAATAACTTGAAACTCAAAACTATTTCTCAGTTTTTCTTGCAAAACAAGCCGTATTATTGATGTAAATCAAGAAAAGTAGGCATGCTGAATGTATCTAAAGCTATTTCTGCTGCAAAGCTACGATTTTTTTAGTGAAACCGCCAAATAATATGAGGGAATATTTGGGCAAACCAACTTTTTTCTCTATCTTTGCATGAACAAACAGTTTGAATCTTTTTTTATTAATATCATAAATGAATCAATTTACAAAGCAGATAGCAGCCCAGCTCAATCTGAAGGAGCAGGCTGTAGAAAATACTCTGGCGCTGCTCGAAGAGGGCTGCACCATTCCGTTTATCTCGCGATACCGCAAGGAGAAAACCGGTAATATGGATGAGGTAAACATTGAAGCCATCGCACAGGCTAACGAGAAACTCTCTGAGATGGCGAAGAGAAAGGAGACTATCCTCAAAACTATCGAGGAACAGGGAAAACTCTCGGATGAACTGAAAAAACGCATCGAACAGTGCTGGGATGCCACCGAACTGGAAGATATCTATCTTCCTTATAAGCCAAAGCGCCGCACCCGTGCACAGATAGCACGTGAGGCAGGCTTGGAGCCTCTGGCACAGCTGCTCCTCTTCCAGCGTGAGCGCAATCCGGAACAGGCTGCCAGGAAGTTTGTGGGCGATAAGGTGAAGGATGTGGAGGCTGCACTTCAGGGAGCCAAAGACATCATCGCTGAAACCGTAAGCGAAAATGAGCAGAGTCGCAATCAGATTCGCGGTGAGTTCAGACGCGGTGCCATCATCACTTCTAAGGTGGTAGCCAAGAAGAAGGATGAGGAAGAGGCGCAGCGCTTCTCCGACTATTTCGATTTCTCAGAACCATTGAAGAAATGTTCTTCGCACCGACTGCTGGCTATGCGTAGAGGCGAGGCAGCTGGATTCTTGCGTGTCAGCATCTCGGCTGATGATGAGCAGTGTCAGGATAAACTGAAGCGCCACTATGTACATGGTTTCGGTGAGTGCCAGACGCTGGTGGGTGAAGCGGTGGATGATGCCTTCAAGCGACTGCTGAAGCCTAGCATTGAAACCGAATTTGCTGCGCTCAGCAAGCAGAAGGCGGATGAGGAGGCTATTGTGGTCTTCGCCGAAAACTTGCGCCAGCTTTTGTTGGCGGCTCCTCTCGGACAAAAACGCGTGATGGCGGTTGACCCGGGTTTTGCCAATGGTTGCAAGACTTGCTGTCTTGATGCGCAGGGCAATCTGATTCATCATGAAATTGTCTATCCTCATCCTCCCCGCAACAAAAAGAGCGAGGCTACGGCTGCCATCCAGCGCATGGTAAAGATGTATCAGGTGGAGGCAATGGCTGTAGGTAACGGTACGGCAAGCCGCGAAACCAGCGACTGGCTGCATAGCATCGATTTCGTTCATCCGGTAGATATCTATGTGGTGAGCGAGGATGGTGCTTCTATCTATTCGGCTTCGAAGATTGCAAGAGATGAGTTCCCGGATGAGGATGTTACCGTGCGTGGTGCTGTGAGCATCGGACGAAGACTGATGGATCCGCTTGCTGAGTTGGTGAAGATTGATCCGAAGAGCATCGGTGTGGGACAGTATCAGCATGATGTGGACCAGACTCAGTTGAAGAAGAGTCTGGATACGGTGGTAATGAGTTGCGTGAACTCGGTGGGTGTCAACCTGAATACCGCATCGCAGCATCTCCTGACCTATGTGAGCGGTTTAGGACCTACGCTTGCCAAGAATATCGTGGAATATCGCCGCGAGAATGGAGCCTTCGCTTCCCGTGCCCAGTTGAAGAAGGTGCCACGTCTGGGTCCTTCGGCCTTTGAGCAGTGTGCCGGCTTTCTCCGCATTCCAGGTGCCAGGAATCCTTTGGATAACAGTGCCGTTCATCCGGAGCGCTATGCGCTGGTAGAGCAGATGGCGAAAGATCAGGGCGTAACGGTGAAGCAGCTGGTAGAAGACAAGGCGCTGCAGAAGAAGATTGATATCCGGAAATATGTGAGTGCTGAGGTGGGTATGCCTACTTTGACCGATATCATGGCTGAGCTTGACAAGCCGGGCTTGGATCCTCGTGGTGAGGTAGAGAAGTTTGAGTTTGATGCCAGCATCAAGGAGATAGAGGATTTGCAGGTGGGCATGGTTGTGCCGGGCATTGTTACCAACATTACCAAGTTTGGTGCCTTTGTAGATATAGGTGTCCACAACGATGGTCTGGTTCATGTATCCCAGATGTCAAACCGTTACATTCAGGATCCTTCTGAGGTGGTAAAGCTTCATGAACATGTGATGGTGAGAGTGGCAGAAGTAGATTTGAAGCGCAAGCGCATCGCCTTGTCGATGAAGGGCGTGAAATAAAAAGGATATTCAGAATGAATCAGAATAATAATGGTGATGCTCTCTTGGCAGGGGGCATCACCAGAGATTGTATAGAGTCGGCATATTGCTTTATTCATCAGAAGCTCAGGGTTTTTGAATTTTCCACCAATCCTACGCAGCGTGATGATATAGAGTATGCCATCGCCCAGTATGTAGAGGGCATGAATCCGCAGCTCTATCTTCTTCTTTCTCAAGGCAGAACGGAATTTCTTCTAGACCATGTGAATTTTGAAAAAGATATGCGCGAGGCACAGGAAAAGCTGGAAGGGATGATGTAGGTATCTCTCTGCTTTAGGAGAAGGATAAAATGAGTCACGTTAATTTAAGTTGATGAGGGTGAGTCATGGACTTATGACACACTCTCTTTTTAGCTATCAAATTAAATAGTATCTACAATCTACACGAGCGCCTTTCTTCGCTATTTCGGTTCCGACCATAGAATAAACAAACTTGCGAATTTCTTTGATTTCAACATCAGGTATTCTACTTGCTATTTCAGAAATTTTGCTCATAGGAAGTCTGTGTAAGTCCTCTTTGATAAGGGCTTTCAGAACATATGGTTCTATAGTTCTTAGCGTTGTGACAATATTGGATTTTGCATTCCCCTGATTTCCGCAACACTATAATTTAATGTTTTTTATAAGCACCTGAGCAACAAAAAGTTGCTCAGGATTTTTTCATGTCAGAAATTTCACTTATCTTAGTGTTGCAAAATAAAAACAAACAATATAGTAAATTAGCACATATGGGATAATTAGACTGCAAAAATTTGATGATCGGTATCCCATAATTTAACTTTTTAAAAGGGGAAATAGGAAACAACTTTCACGTTCTGTATCTTGATTTTATGCCTTTAACCGGAGTGTAAAGCAGCTGCCTTTCCCCAATTCACTATCTATGGTCAGAGTGCCCCCATGCGCTTCGACAAAGTCCTTGGAAATGGATAGTCCCAGTCCACTACCCTGTACCTTGGTGCCCGGAACTCGGAAATAATGTTCGAAGATGCTCTGGTGATAACGGGGATCGATGCCTTTTCCAAAATCACGTACGAACATTTCTATCCAGTTGTCCTTTGTTTGCCGCGCACCGATGATAATACGCCCGTTTTCTGCTGAATACCGGATAGCGTTGGAAAGTAGGTTCGTCAGCACCCAAGCTATCTTTTCACTATCAACAAACAGTTTGCCCATCTTCTCTTCCGGATATTGCACTTCTATCTGAATGTTGAACTTCTCGGCCTGTATCCGGTTTGCCTTGATGGCATATTCAATCAACTCGATAGGCTTGGTGATGCGCGGTTTCAGTTGTAACTTACCGGATTCCACCTGGGTCATATTGAGTAATTCACTGGTGATACTCAGCAACCGGTCGCTGTTATCCTGAATGCTTTGAGCCAGTTCCTTCTGTTCCTCATTCAGAGAGCCCACTCGGCAGTCTTCCAGCAGTTGCAGGCTCATCAGAATGGCCGAAATCGGTGTTTTTAGTTCGTGAGAGATGGTAGAGATGAAGGTGGTCTTGGCGGAATCCAGTTCTTTAAACTCAGTGATGTTTTTTAAGAGAATCACATATCCTTCTTTTTGCGAGGAACCTTCTCTGCCTGTCTTCATGCACCTCATTTGGAAATAGCTTTCCTTATTGTCGGCATAGATTTTAAGGGGCTCGTTTTTAGAGGTGCTCTTTTCATCGAATGCATCCTGCAATCCCCGGAGCAATCTGCGGAGAAGGTCATTGCGCAGGGCTATCTCCTGAGCTGGTTTCAGCAAGACTTCTTCTCGCTGAAGGTTGAGGATGCTGAGGGCTTCATCGTTAATGAAAAGGATGGTCATCGCATTGTCCAGTCCGATAATGGGTTCCTTCACACTGTTGATGATGGTTTCCATATAATTCTTGGCTGCCTTTATTTCAGCCAGTGTGCTAGAGTTGTAGTCAGCCAGCCGTTTAGCCATCCGATTGAAGTTTTTGGACACCTCTTCAAACTCCTTGCTTTCGAGGTTCAACCGCTGTTCGTAGTTGTGATTGGCAATTTCCTTGATACCGTCTGTAATTTCTTTGACGGGCTTGTTGATGGAGGACGGCAACTGTTTCAACATCCAAAGGCCGCAGACAATGCAGAGACCTCCGATGATGGAGACCCATACCAATGCCCGTTGCAGACCGGGACCGGCCGCCGGGCTAGTCGGTTCGGTGGCGGTCAGAATTTGTAAGTTGACGACAGAGAGTGAAACTAACAGCACAATCATGGCTACCAGCACACCGATATTCAACGTCAGTTTTGTCTTGATATTCATAAAACAATCTATTTAACCTAATTTCCGCAACACTATCATTTAATATTTTTTATAAGCACCTGAGCAACAAAAAGTTGCCAGGATTTTGCCATGTCAGAAATTTCACTTATCTCAGTGTTGCAAAATAAAAACAAACAAAATTCTGAATGACATGGCAAAAGTACAAAT
>OGUO01000494.1_pt1 | contig 29039 bp, 27 predicted proteins | sample 1553641 | NCBI WGS metagenome assembly OGUO01 (sample SAMEA2579980, study PRJEB22360) | human gut metagenome | biome: human gut; feature: human-associated habitat; material: faeces | place: Denmark | collected 2008/2010 | reverse complement strand
AGAAATATAAAGAACTGCAGGATATCATTGCAATCCTTGGTATGGAAGAACTTTCAGATGAGGATAAAGCAACTGTTATGCGTGCAAGAAAGATTCAGAAATTCCTGTCCCAGCCATTCTTCGTAGCAGAGACATTTACAGGAATTCCTGGAAAATATGTACCATTAAAAGAGACAATCCGTGGATTTAAGATGATCATCGATGGAGAGATGGATGCTTATCCGGAAAACGCTTTCTTCAATGTCGGAACAATTGATGATGTAATTGCCAAGGCAAAAGAGATGGAAGAAGAGTAATTGTTGAAATAGGAGAATGTGCATATGGATACATTTGGTCTGAAAATCATAGCAAGTGATGGTGTATTCTACGAAGGTCGTTGTAAGAAGCTGATCATTCCGGCTCCGGATGGAGAAAAGGGAATTCTTGCAAATCATGAGAATATGGTAATCGCTGTGAATGTCGGAGTTGCACATATGAGTCTGGACGGAGAAGAATGGAAAGACATTGCAGTGGGCGTGGGATTTGTTGAAATCGTAAACAACCGAGTTACACTGATTGTTGATACAGCCGAGAAACCAGAAGACATTGATGTGCGACGAGCACAGGAGCAGAAAGAGCGTGCAGAGGAAAGGTTACGTCAGCAGCAGAGTATCCAGCAGTATTATCATACGCAGGCATCTCTGGCAAGAGCGATGAACCGACTTCGTGTTTCACAGGATAAAAAGTGGAATTTATAGATTTCTAGAGCATGTAGATGTGCAGAGATCAGAAGTACCTGCAGGATATATCATTTAATTATAGAAGAGGGACAGATTTTCCGGAATGGGAAATCTCCCTCTTTTTTACATTTAAAAGTGAACTGCGAAACTTTTTTGTATTGCATTTTAATTCGTAGTATAATACAATAATCTTATCTGAGTGTCTAAAATTATAGAAAGACAGAGGAAAAACGATATGAGTGATAGAAAAAAGCCACGTTCTCTTTCGGAAATCGTAAACGATGTACTTCGTGCGGTACGTGATTATTACGATTCAGAATACGTGTACTATATTGAGAAAGAGTATGGGGATATTGAGACCATCTTTGAGTGGTGTGCAGAGAATGTTCCATGGCAGAGAGATAAGATAAAGATGCTTCCGGAAGAACAGCAGCCAAAGTGGATGAAGCAGGAGATTACAAATTCAACAGAGGCCGATTACAGTGTGAGTTTGCAGCTGGATGAGAATACAGTAGCAATTCTTGCAGCAGTTGGAGTTCACCGGGGCGGATGTGATGTTGGATTGCTTCGTACGGTGATTCCGTATATACCGCAGGCAATCACTCTTCATAAACTCCAGAAACAGCAGGAGTATCTCAGTTATCATGATAATCTGACAGGAGTACTTAACAGAAATAGTTTTGTTGCATATCTGGATCATGTGGAAACGGAAGAATTGAAGACATTGGGAGCTCTTTCTGTAGACATTAATGGACTGAAGAATTTTAATAAAGAATTTGGCAGAGATTATGGAGATGAAGTTGTCACCAGAGTTGGTGAAGTGCTTTCGGAGTATTTCCATAATGGTAATGTATACAGAATGACAGGCGATGAGTATCTGGTTCTTGTAGAGGACGCTTCATATGAAGATTTCACACAACAGGTACATGGTGCATATACAAAGCTTGAGAACATAAGTCTGGGACTGGTTTCAGTAGGGTATGCCTGGGGAAAAGTAGACATAGATGTGAATGGTCTTGTGATCAGTGCAGAGAATATGATGCGGGAAGAGAAAAAGAAGTATTATAAAAATCTGCGTAAAGGTCATCATGAGCCAATCATCAAAAAGGATCTTCTGGAGGATATTGAACAGAAGAATTTTATTGTATGTCTGGTACCGAAGATTGATGTGCAGACCGGAGAAATTGCAGGTGCTGAAGCGATTGTCAGATATCATCATAAGGATCTTGGAATTATGGATCCGGGAAGATATATTAATCTTTTGGAAGAGACAAGGTTGTCACATTATCTCGATCTCTATATATTTGAACAGGTATGTCAGATCCTTCATAAGTGGGAGACAGAAGGAATCCAGATGGTGCCGATTTCAGTAAACTTTGCAGGTGAAACATTGAGGCAGGAGAACATTGCGGATCAGATGAGTGCGCTGATTGAGAAATATCAGGTATTATGCGAATATTTGGAAGTAGAAGTATCCGAATCTTATACAGATACGAATCAGGAGATGCTGGCGGCATCATGCAGTAAGATCAGAAAAGCGAATGTCCGCGTAGTATTGGATCATTTCGGAGCTAAGAATTCCAGCTTTTCGATTCTGTCCATTATGGATTTTGATGGATTGAAGCTGGATGAGAGCCTGATTACAAATCTGGTTGGAAACAGAAGAAGCAGAGTAGTAGCAAAAGCCGTAATTGATATTTGTCATCAATTGGGATGTTCTGTTCTTGCGGAGAGTGTTGAAACACAGGATCAGCTGAATGTTCTTCAGGAATTAGGATGCGATTATGCACAGGGAACATTATTTAATAAACCGATCAAAGTGGAGACATTTGAAGTGCGATATCTGAAGGAATAGAATGGTCTGCCGGGGGAATGAAACGGAAAAGATTCTAAATATTACAGAGGATAAGATGAAAAATACAGATGGAGTTGAAATTAAATAAGATGAATAAAGCATTGTTCAGAGACAGAGCAAAGAAACTGATGATTACGGGTGTTTTGGCAGGAGTAATTGCAGGAGTGGCAATTACTTCAGGAATCTCCTCAATTACATTGAAAAAAGCTGAAAAGAAGCTGGAAATCAGCAATGCAAAATTACAGGAGCAGACAAAGAAGAACGAAGAACTGCAGGCAGAGTTAGACAAAGAAGAAGTAACAGAAAATACTGCGGAGTTGCTGGCAAGTGATGATGACCGGTGGTGTCTTGCACTTGTGAATGAGAAGCATCCATTGGATACTTCTTATGTGCCGGCGAATCTAACGGAGATAAGTGGTGGAAAACAGATAGATTCCAGGATGGCAGACAGTCTGAATAAGATGCTGGATGATGCGAAGAAGGCAGGACTCAGCATGTATGTGACATCAGGATATCGTTCTTATGAGAAGCAGAGAGATGTCTTTAATACGACGATGCAGGACTGGATCAATCAGGGATATACACCGTTAAATGCGTATGATGAGACAAAAAAATCAGTTGCAATTCCAGGAACAAGCGAGCATGCAACTGGTCTTGCAGTTGACATTATGTCGACAAAGTACGGGGAGCTTGATGAGAAACAGGGGGATACAGAAGAGCAAAAGTGGTTGATGGAACATTGTTCAGAGTATGGTTTTGTTCTTCGGTTTCCGCAGGATAAATCTGATATTACAGGAATTGTATATGAGCCGTGGCATTATCGTTATGTGGGAGTAGATGCTGCAAAAGAGATGACAGAGAACGGACTTACTTTGGAAGAATATGTTTCTGCAAATTAAGTGAAAAACTGTTCTGATCGACAGATAAGAGAGAAGTATAAATAATACATAAGGAGGAGAAGTAAATGGAAGATTTAACATTTGGAGAACAGGTGAAAATCGTCCTGGGAAGAAAGGGAATGACGATCAAAGAACTGGCGGAGACGATTGAGAAAGAGACAGGAAAGAAGATGTCACGTCAGAATTTAACACAGCGTCTTGGAAGGGATAATTTTCAGGAACAGGATATGAGATTGATCGCATCCATTCTCGGCTGTCCGTTTCAGCTGAGTATCATGTCAGGAGAGATTACAGAGAGCGCAGCCGGACGTATCAGGAAGCAGGAAGTAAAATGGAATGAACAGGAACAGCCGGAAGAGAGCTTTTCAGAGGAAACGGTGGAGACAGAGAAGGAAGAACAGCAGCTTACGGGTGAAGAACGTGACATGACGATCGGTGAGATTTATGATATGCATGAAGAACTTGCTGAACTTGAAAAGAATGCAGTAGAAGCAGCGCCAACTGAAGATGTCAGAGAAGATCTTCAGACAGAAGAAGAGGAATATAAGGAAGAGCTTCAGGAAGTGCCGGAATCAGATCAGGAAGAAGAAAACTCTGTGGAACCAGAAGTTTCCTATACGGAAGATTATGATCAGCCGGCAGAGGAAGAAGCAGAACCATATGAAGAAGCAGAAGTTACATCCTATGAGACACAGCCGGTAGAGCCGGTGCAGGAAGAGGCAACATACGAAGAGCCTGTACAGGAAGAAGTTGGAGACATTAATCCATACACAGGAAGAGAATATGAATCCAACAGTGTACGTATGCATCCGAAAAGAATTGGATATGTGCAGGTTTATGACCGTGCAAACCATAAATGGACAGATATGACAGAATGGGCATTCCTCGGATATCAGGAACGCAAGAAAGTACTTCTTGGAGAGGATTACGAACCGCCAATTTATCTGGATTAAAATTAAAATGGATAGAGAAAAGAAGTGCATCCGCTGTGAACGCTTCCTTTCTCTATCTTTTTCCTTTCTTTTTAAGAATCACATTAAGTATCGACACCAGTGACCGAAAGATTCAGAGTTTTCACATTCATCTTCGGTAAGTTCCAGAATAGAGATGTAAGAACTGGTAAATTGAGGAAAGCCGAACAAGTTAGCCATATGTGCTTCTCTGGGATCGTAAAGACCGGGAACGCCAAGCCAAAGATGATCCTTTTCTTTGATTAGGAGAAGGTGATGATAATTATGACAGCCATGCAGAAGAAAACTATTGTTGGCAAGTGGCCAGAATCTGCGCGGAAGTGTGGAAATCTCTGCGTGTGTGATTTTTCTGGCTTGAATTGAAGCGTCCTGAATTGCAGTCTTCTCAGTTGGTGTCACCTCAGTTGGTACCTCTTCAGTTGAAGCAGCATCAATAGAAGCGTCAGATAATGCTGCTTCGGATACAGTCTCAGATACAGTGTCTTCTGTTATGAGGGATTCTTCCGAAAGGGATGGATTCTCAGGTTCAGAGGATAAACTCTCTTCTGTTGATAAAGAGCAATCAGAAAAAGAATAAAAATCCGGCAGAGGTACAGCGGAGGCAATCCAATGCTGTGATCGATTCTGGGTGATGGAGAAAATAATGAACCCATCAATGTGTTTAAGAGTTCTTTTATGTGGAAAACGTTCCCCGGAAATGACCAGTTGTGTGGATAAGTTCTGACCAGAGCACTGAAGAAGTGCAACCGGAGAACCTATAAGTGTTTGATTTTCGAGAATAAATGCATGGACTTCCAACTGTTCTCCAGGGACAATCGGAAGATTTTTAACATGAAGTGTTAAGAGATAAGAATAATTATGTGATGAAATTTGTAGAAAACCAAGATTTCTGCGGCGGCAGCAGGATTCGTATTCATATAAATAATAACTTCCCGGATTCATAGCAAGCCCCTGAAAAGAATTTTTCTATATAGTTTATTCAGAATGAAAAGGAATATTAATGCTATTTTTATACAATAACCGAAAGGAAACAAAATGAGGATGACAACGGATGAAAAATATATGCGTGCGGCCTTAAAACAGGCAGAGAAAGCGTATAATCTAGGAGAAACCCCGATTGGTTGCGTGATCGTTCATGAAGATAAGATTATTGCACGCGGTTATAACCGACGGAATACAGACAAGAATCCACTGGCACATGCTGAGGTCGCAGCAATCAAGAAAGCAAGCAAAAAGCTTGGTGACTGGCGTCTGGAAGAATGTACATTGTATGTGACATTAGAGCCATGTCAGATGTGTGCAGGTGCAATTGTCCAGTCCCGTATACCAAGAGTGGTTGTCGGGTGTATGAATCCGAAAGCAGGATGTACAGGTTCCATTCTGAATCTACTGGATATCCAGGCATTTAACCATCAGGCAGATCTTACAACAGGTGTATTGGAAGAAGAATGCAGCCAGTTGATGAAGCAGTTTTTCAGAGAACTCAGGGAAGCCAGGAAGATGAAGAAAAAAGCAGAAGCACAGAGTCTGTAACACAGAGGTGTAAAATCATGTGAAATCTTGTGCAAAAGAAAGAGCAGCATACTTGACAAGCATTCATTTATCATGTAGAATAATAATCCGTGCAGCCGGGGTGGTAGCGGTACCTTGAACCTGCAATCCGCTATAGCAGGGGTGATATTGCGCAGAGGGCGACAGTCTGCAGGGCTGCCCCCGGAAAGTGACGTTGACGTCTGGGTCTCACGCGACGGGACTCTGTGAACCGTGTCAGGTCGGGAACGGAGCAGCACTAAGCAGAACCTCTCGGGTGCCGTGAGGGTGCCTGGGCTGAGTTAACTACCGGGGTAACGCTTGTGGGCCAAGTTCGAAGCGCAATGCACGTAAAAAATGAATAGAATGGTATTTATATTGGAAACGATACATTCCCTCCGGAATGATGAACGAACAACACAATCTGTTACGCTTATCATGATAGGAGGATTTTTTATGCCAAAAAATAAGTTTCAAGAAGTAATTTTCACAATCATGATGGTTTTTGTCATGGTTTATGCAATGATCTGCTACAACATCTCTCTGAATATGGGAGGAATGAGTAATGAGGTCTTTCTGGCAGCATTCCATGAACTTATCATCATGGGACCGATTGCTTTCATTCTGGATTTCTTTCTCGTAGGACCGATTGCAAAGAAGAAAGCATTTATGATCGTAAATCCACAGAAAGATAATCCGTTTATGATCGTGCTGGCGATATCCGTTTTATCCATCATTGGAATGTGCCCGCTGATGAGCCTTGCAGCAACACTGCTCTTTAAGGATGCAGGAAATCAGATGATTGCTGTGTGGTTCCAGACAACAGTATTCAATTTCCCAATGGCATTCTTCTGGCAGCTGTGCTTCGCAGGACCGATTGTCAGAAAAGTATTTGGGGTTATTTTCCGTGAGGAGCAGAAAGAAGAGGTGGCTTTTGATTAAAGCTGCAAAATAAGGGAAAGCTATCATACGATAATCTGACACAATTTGTGTTGTTATCGTATGATAGCTTTCCCTTTACTGTTCACTCCCGTGTCAATCACTCCGCTGATTGACACGGAGGATGCATGTTTTGACTTGAATGCATCTCGCCCCATCGCCAAAGGCGATTTAAAATGGCGAGATGCGTTGCTGGTCGCACATCGTGTGAACAGTAACAGCTTTCCCTTTTTATGTTATATACACAACTTCACAAATCTTGACATTTCTCACATCTTCATTCAAAATAGAAAGGTAAGACCTAAAAAGGAAAATGTTTACAAATATACATTATTGACAGGAAAAGAGGTTTATAAAAAGATGAAGATTTTGCTTGCAGCGGTGAATGCAAAGTACATCCACTCAAATCTTGCAGTCTATTGCCTGCGCGCATATGCAAAAGAGCAGCATCCGGCTAGCAATATTACAATTTCTGAATATACGATCAATCAGTCATTTGATGAGATTTTGATGGATATTTATAAGCAGGCACCAGATGTTCTCTGCCTTTCCTGTTATTTATGGAATGTGACAGAAGTAGGACAATTGATACAGGAGATTCCAAAGATTCTGCCGGATACGAAGATCTGGCTTGGGGGTCCGGAAGTTTCTTATAATGCAAGAGAAGTTCTGGAAAAATATCCGATGGCAGAAGGTATCATGCGCGGAGAGGGTGAAGAGACTTTTGCAGAACTTGTGGCATATTATGAAGGCCGTGGTGCAGCTGAGTTGATCAATATTCAGGGAATCACATTTCGGGAAAAGGAAAAACAGATTGCTGCGACACCGTTTCGACAGATCATGGATCTGAGCAAAGTACCGTTTGTCTATGGGGATATTGAGAATTTCAAGAACCGTATCATTTATTATGAGACGAGCAGAGGCTGTCCGTTTTCTTGTAGTTATTGTCTTTCTTCAATTGATAAATGTCTTCGATTCCGTAATCTAGAACTTGTGAAGAAAGAACTGCAGTTCTTTATTGATCATGAAGTGCCACAGGTTAAATTTGTTGACAGAACATTTAACTGTAAGCATGATCATGCGATGGCAATCTGGAATTATATCAAAGAGCATGATAAAGGGATTACAAATTTTCATTTTGAAGTGGCAGCAGATCTTCTGAATGAGGAAGAGATTGAGTTGATCCGGAGTTTGCGTCCAGGACTCATTCAGCTGGAAATTGGAATTCAGTCAACGAATAAACAGACAATCAAAGAGATCAACCGTTCCATGAATCTGGAAAAAGTACGTGATAAGGTAGCAAGGATTCATGAGAAGGGAAATGTGCATCAGCATTTAGATTTGATCGCAGGCCTTCCATATGAGAATTATGATAGTTTTGCTCATTCTTTTAATGAAGTTTATGCTATGGAACCGGATCAGTTTCAGCTTGGATTTCTGAAAGTACTGCATGGATCTGTGATGCATGAGAAGATGAAAGAGTATGAGTTGCTTTGCCAGAATCGTCCGCCGTATGAAGTGCTTTCAACAAAATGGCTTCCATACAGTGATGTGATCCGTCTGAAGAAAGTAGAAGAGATGGTGGAAGTTTACTATAACAGTTTTCAGTTTAGTCATACGATGAGACTTCTTGTGGAATTGTTTCCATCCGCATTTTCCATGTATGAGAAAATGGGCAATTATTATGAGAAGAAAGGCTTGTTTGGGTTGAATCATTCAAGACTTACTCGCTATGAGATATTGTGGGACTTTGTAGAATCAGAATTAGCAGAATTCACATGTTCGGAGAAAATGCAGAAGAAAGAAGCGGATTTTAAAGAGAAGGTGCTTGAAAGCATGACTTTAGATCTTTACCTGAGAGATAATGTGAAGAATCGTCCGGCATTTCTTGGAGAGAGCAAAGTAGAAAAAGATGTAGCGTCTGAATTTTATAAGAAAGAGGCAGAAGAGCACAAGTATCTAAAGGATTATGAAGGATACGACAGCCGCCAACTGCGAAAGATGACTCATCTGGAGCGATTGAATGGAAAGTTGTATCTTTTTGATTACAGACATAGAAATAAGTTGAATCAGGATGCGGCGATTTATATAATAGAGGACTAGTATAGCGTTGCAGATATTAGAAAGATAGTTGCATATGGTTTTGTTAATGGAAATGGAGAAAAAAGATGAATTTTTATGATAAAAAAGTAAGACGTTTGGTGTCAATTATTATTTTGGTGGTTATTGTTGCAATGGTTGCAACGATGGTGATTCCATATCTGGTCTAAGGAGAGTGTAATGCGGACAGGGAGAGTAACGCAGACGATCTGGAATCGTGCTGTAAAGAAACATATCCAAAAAGGAAACAGGAATTCAACAGGAAAAACCGCGTGGGAAGAAAGCAGTTCTGAACTGGTATCTGACGATAAGGATTTTGTCTGGAGCAGCGCTTCAGTAAGCGGAAAAGCACCGGCACAGGTGAAATATGCAGTAATTAAATCAGCAGGAGATCTTGCGGCAAAGAGAGTCAGACCAACAGCGGTTTCAGTACAGATTTTGTTTCCTGAAAGTTCTGACGAGCAGGAATTAAAAGATATTATGAGAATCCTGACAGAGATTTGTGAGGAGACAGGACTTGCCATTACCTGTGTACAAGCTGAAAGTGCAGAGTATGTTTTGCAGACAGTGATTCAGATTACTGCTGTCGGCGTGAAAGAAAATCCAAAACAGCAGACGAAAAAATGGATTCCGGGAACGGAAATTATTCTTTGTGGCTATACAGGATTAGAAGGAACGTTGCGATTGGTTGAAGAGGCAGAGGCAGATCTTCGTACAAGATTTACACCATCTTTTATAGAAAAAACAAAGCGTTGCAAGGAATCACTTATACTTCCGAAACAGATTTTAAAGCTTCCGGAAGAAGCAAAGAGCAGACAGTGTGGGGATGGAGGTGTACTCTGCGGATTATGGGAACTTGCAGAGGCAGAAAAGATAGGGTTTGAGATTGATTTTTCAAAACTTGCACTTAAGCAGGAAACGGTGGAAATCTGTGAATTCTTTCAGCTGAATCCATATCTTCTCACATCAGCCGGAAGTTATCTCGTATTGACAGAGCATGGAGAAGAGACATTGGAAAGCTTGAAGAATGCAGGTGTTCCGGCAGTAAGGATCGGATTTGTAAAAGAACAGAATGCAAGAACACTTGTAAATGGAGAAGAAACCCGTTATCTGGATCGTCCGGCACCGGATGAACTGAGCCGTTGGTGGAAAGAACGAAAAGAATCAGAAGAACAAGAAGATAGAAGAGGCGATAATTATGTTAAACATTGTACTTTATGAGCCGGAAATTCCGGCAAATACAGGGAATATCGGAAGAACCTGTGTGGCAACAGGGACAAGACTTCATTTAATCGAGCCATTGGGATTTAAGCTGAATGAGAAATCATTAAAGCGTGCCGGCATGGATTACTGGAAAGATCTGGATGTGACGACATATATTGATTATCAAGATTTCCTTGAAAAGAATCCGGGAGCTAAAATCTATATGGCAACGACAAAAGCGCACAAAGTCTACACAGAAGTAGATTATGAGTCAGATTGCTATATTATGTTCGGAAAAGAGAGCGCGGGAATCCCGGAAGAGATTCTTGTAGAGCATGAGGAAGACTGTATGAGAATCCCGATGAATGGAGATATCCGCTCATTGAATCTTGGTAATTCGGTGGCAATTGTGTTGTATGAAGCACTGCGACAGAATGGATTTGCAGGAATGAATTTAAGTGGAGAACTGCATGAACTTCATTGGAAATAAAGTGAAAAAGGAACAGGGTCAAATCATTTGTAAAAAGGTTTGATCTTGTTCCTTTTTTGAATGGTAAATAATCAGATATTTATACAAATACACAAAAAACGTTTAATAAACTACAAAAAATAGACGAAATATTTAGTAATCTAAAAAATTTTTATAAAAATCTAATAAAAAGTTTGATTATTACGACAAAATATGCTATGTTTAAAATAACATCGTTGTGCGAAAGTTACAAACAAAAAGAGAATAGGAAAGAAAAGTATGGTAATAATATATTGATACGTGCTGCGAACAGCGTAATCCTTAGATATTAATGTGCAGTAACAACATACAGCGAAGAGATCTTATTGTTCAAAATCACATAAGAACAATAAAAAGGGGGAGACAAGAAAGGTGGTGTAGATACTATGGTGGATGAGACAATCCGGTCAATTAAAGAAGCAGAACAGCAGGCAGAAGAGATTCTTGTAAAAGCGCAGGAACAAAAAGAACAGATTCTGAAAGATGCATCTCTTCAGGCAAAGCAGATTCATGAAGAACTTATAGAAGAGGCAAAAAGAACTGCCGGTGGACTGGATGAGAAAGCCAGAGAAGAGGCGAAAAATCAGGAAGATAAAGAAGCAGAGAAGCTCAAAGATGTGATCGAAGAGCTGAAGGTTTCTGCAAGAGAGAAAAAGGGTGCAGCAGTGCAGCTAGTTCTTTCTGAATTAATCTGATCCATGTGGTCGTAACAAAAAAGGAGGGATAAGATTATGGCGGTACTTAAGATGCAGAAAATCAGCATCTGTGCCCTGAAGAAAGATCGAAAAGCAATCCTGGAACAGTTACAGCATCTTGGAGTTCTTGAAGTTGACAGGGACAAAGAAGAGGATGCATTCTTCCAAAAGATGGACACAACCGGACAGCGGATGAAATTTGAAAAAGCGGCAACGGCAGCAGATCAGGCACTGGGGATTCTGGATGCTTACGCTCCGGAGAAAAAGTCATTACTTTCTTCGCTGGAAGGAAAAGAACTGATCGATCGCGAGTTGGAAGAAAAGGTTCAGATATCTGGACCGGAATTGATCAAGACAGCCCGCGGAATTTATGATCTTGATCGCGAGTATGCTGAGCTTAGAGCAGGCATAGCAAAGATTGAGAATCAGATTGAAAGTCTGATGCCGTGGATGGCATTAGATGTTCCGCTTCAGGAAGGGAAGACAAAAAGGACTGCTTTGATCCTGGGAACAATGCCGGGAGAGCTTACTCTTGAGAACATTTATTCCATTCTACTTGAGAAGACTCCGGAAGTGATGGAGAAAACAGGGGTCGATGTACATTTAGTTTCAGCAGAATCTAATATGATCTGCATTGCAGTCATCTGTTTGAAAGAACAACTCCAGACAGTGGAAGAAGCACTTCGGAGTGCAGGATTTGCAAGACCGTCCCAGAACTGGAGCAAGACACCAAAAGAGCAGAAGGAAGTACTGGAAACAGAGATAGCAGCGTCAAGAGAGCGGATGACGCAGTGCGAGGCAGAACTTAAGAGCCTGGCTTCCAAAAGAAAAGAACTTCAGGCCGTAGCAGATTATTACAGAGTCCGAGCAGATAAGTATGCAGTTCTCGGAGATCTTCTTCAGTCAAAGCGTACATTTGTGATCAGTGGATATATACCGGCATGTGAGTCAGGTCCGGTAGAGAAATCTTTGACAGAGAAATATAACTGTATGGTAGATATTGAAGACATTGAAGAAGGTGAAGAAGCACCGGTTATTTTAAAGAATAACCCATTCTCTACAAACATGGAAGGCATTGTAGAATCTTACGGATTACCGCATGCCAGAGAGATCGATCCGACAACGATCATGTCATTCTTCTATGTATTTTTTTTCGGAATGATGTTGTCAGATGCAGCGTATGGAGCAGTTGTTGCAATTGTGTGTGCGATTCTTGTGAAGAAATATCCAAGAATGTCACAGAACATGGCAAAATCTTTGAAATTGTTCTTCTACTGTGGAGTATCTACACTTGTATGGGGTGTTCTATTTGGAGGATATTTTGGAAATATCGTAGACATTGTTTCAGAAAAATTCTTCGGACATACGGTAACAGTTCCGGCACTTTGGTTTGTTCCATTGAATGATCCAATGAAACTTCTGGTTTATTCTTTGTTATTTGGAACAATTCATTTGTTCGTAGGACTTGGAATTAAAGGTTATCTGTGTTTAAAAGATGGTAAGGTTGTAGATTTTATCTGTGACGTTGTACTTTGGTTTGTGATGCTGATCGGGTTGATCCTGATGCTGCTTCCAAGTGACATTTTCGCATCGATTGCACAGACTACGATCGTGTTCCCGGCGGCTTTGAACACTGCTGCAAAAGTGATGGCTGCGGGTGGAGCAATCGGTATTGTGCTGATGTCAGGAAGAGCAAACAAGAATCCGGCGCTTCGGCTTGCGCTTGGAGCGTATGATTTGTATAACGTGACAGGATGGCTCAGTGACGCATTGTCCTATTCAAGACTTCTTGCACTTGGACTTGCAACAGGAGTTATCGCATCCGTTATCAATCAGATGGGAGCGATGCTTCCAAACAATGTGATCGGTGTGATTCTTTTCATTGTGATCTTCATTGTGGGACACGTATTGAACCTGGCGATCAATCTGCTGGGAGCTTATGTACACACAAACCGTTTACAGTTTGTGGAATTCTTCGGAAAATTTTATGAAGGCGGCGGAAAAGCATTCGAGCCTTTTAAAGAAAATACGAAATATGTTGATGTTAAGGAGGAAACAACATTATGAATATAGCAGGTGAACTTGGAGTTGTATATGGATTATTAGGCGCAGCAATCGCAGTATTATTCGCAGGTGCAGGATCTGCGTTAGGTGTAGGTATCGCAGGACAGGCAGCATCAGGTGTTGTAACAGAAGACCCGAGCAAATTCGCTAAAGTACTTATTATGCAGCTGCTCCCAGGTACACAGGGACTGTATGGACTGCTTGTTGGATTTATTACACTTTCTAAAATTGGTATTCTCGGCGGTGGCGGAGTAGAAGTTAGCGTTCAGTCAGGACTTATGATTCTTGCAGCTTGTCTCCCAATCGGTATTGTTGGATTGATTTCAGGTATCGCACAGGGTAAGACAGCAGCGGCTTCTATCGGAATCGTAGCAAAGAAGCCAGAGCAGTTTGGTAAAGCAATGCTGTTCCCGGCAATGGTTGAGACATATGCGATCCTGGCTCTTCTGATTTCCTTCCTCGCAGTAAGTGGTATCCAGCTGTAAGAAATAAATAAAAAGGAGAGCGTGGAGATGAGTGGACTTGACAAAATGAAAGCGCAGATAATCGCAGAGGCGCAGGACAATGCAAAAGAGATACTCGCACAGGCACACGCACAGGCGGATTCTATAATTGGGGAAGCAAAAGCACAGGCAGAGAAAGATGCACGGAAGATTGTCGCACAGGCAGAAGCCAGAGCAGAAGATTCTGTGAAACGCCTGGCCTCTTCATCAGATATGAGAAAGCGCAAGGCAGTACTTGAGGCGAAACAGGAAGTGATCAGTGAAGTTCTTGAAGATGCTTACAAAGCAGTCGGAGAGCTTGATGATGCAGCTTATTTTGCAATGCTTGAAAAGGTTCTTGAGAAGTATGTACTTCCGGAAGAAGGAACCATCTGCTTTACAGAGAAAGACAGAAAACGTATGCCTCAAGGGTATATGGAAAAAGTATATGAAACAGCGAAGAAGAAAGGCGGAAGCCTGGAACTTACAGAGACAGTGCCGGACGGAATGGATGGGGGATTTATCCTGACCTATGGCGGCATCGAAGAAAATTGTACGATCAAAGCGTTGTTTGATGCAAGAAGAGAAGAGTTATCAGATAAAGTGAACCGGCAGCTGTTTACAGCAGTGTAGCCGCAAGGAGGGATAATCTTGAGTAAGACAAAATATACCTATGCGGTTGCCAGAATCCGTGCACAGGAAGTCTCTCTTTTAACGAATGCAGTGATTGAACAGCTTCTTGCGTGCAAGAGTGCAGAACAGGCTCTACAGCTTCTGGTTGAAAAGGGCTGGGGAGATCTGACAGCAGGAACGTTGGATGCAGATGAAGTTCTGAATAAGGAAGAAGAGAAGATGTGGCAGACAATCCGTGAGGTGGCACCGGATATGCATGTATTCGATGTTCTGTCACTTCCAAAACTTTATCACAATCTGAAAGCAGCGATCAAAGAAGTGTGTACGGAAGTAGAGAATAAAAATATTTTTTACGATGACTGTGAGATTCCTGGAGAAGAGATGTTTGCACTTGTCCAGAACAAAGAATTTGATAAGCTGCCGGGTAATATGCCAGCAACAGCAAGAGAAGCATTTGACACTCTGCTTCACACAAGAGACGGACAGCTGTGCGATCTTATTATTGATCACGCAACACTGGAAGCTATGCTGGAAGCAGGGAAAAAATCAGGTGAGAAGATCATTGAAGAGTATGCACAGACAGCAGTTGCAATCGCTGATATTAAGATTGCAGTAAGATCTCAGAAGACAGGGAAAAATGCAGAATTTATGAAGAAAGCAATGGTAAATTGTTCCGAGATCAATGTGGATCAGCTGACACAGGCAGCATTGGCCGGTGCGGAGGAGATCGCACAGTATCTGGAAGGAACATCTTATCGTGAAGGTGCCGATGCACTGCGTATATCACCGTCTGCATTTGAACGCTGGTGTGATAATAAAATGACAGATTCTATGAGGTCACAGAAATATGAATCATTTTCCGTTGGACCGCTTCTGGCGTATCTGTTAGCCAGACAAAATGAGATCAAGACAGTACGGATTATACTGACCGGAAAGCAGAATGAATTTCCGGATGAAGCAATCCGGGAAAGGATAAGGGAGATGTATGTATAAGATTGCAGTAATGGGCGATTATGACAGTATCTATGGATTTGCCACCCTCGGTCTTAGCATCTGCCCTGTGAAGGACCGGGATGAGGCGAAGACAAAGCTTCGCCAGCTTGCAGAAGGAAATTACGGCATTATCTATATTACAGAGGCTGTGGCTGCACAGATTCCGTCAGAAATCAACAAGTACGGTGAGCAGACATTTCCGGCGATTATTCAGATCCCGGGTGTGTCGGGGAATACAGGAGCCGGAGTTGAAGGCGTGAAGAAGACAGTTGAGCAGGCCGTCGGATCAGATATTCTGTTTGGAGGAGTAAGCGAATGAGCACAGGAGTGATTAAAAAAGTCGCAGGACCTCTTGTTATCGCAGAGGGAATGCGTGATGCGAATATGTTTGACGTTGTCCGTGTATCGGAACAGCGTCTGATCGGAGAGATTATTGAGATGCACGGTGACGAGGCATCCATCCAGGTATATGAAGAGACATCAGGTCTCGGACCTGGAGAACCGGTTGAATCTATGGATGTTCCAATGTCTGTAGAATTAGGACCTGGTCTGATCGCAAGTATTTATGACGGAATCCAGAGACCACTGGATGATATTATGAAGATTTCCGGAAATAACCTGAAAAGAGGAGTTGAAGTTCCGTCTCTTAAGAGAAATCTGAAATGGGAGTTTGTTCCTACTGTAAAGGTTGGAGATGAAGTAGAGACAGGAGATGTGATCGGTACAGTTCAGGAAACAGTTCTTGTACAGCAGAAGATCATGGTTCCTTACGGAATTAAAGGAACAATCAAGGAAATCAAAGAAGGAACATTTACAGTAGAAGATATTGTAGCAGTTGTTGAAACAGAAAAAGGCGAAAAAGAATTAACTATGATGCAGAAGTGGCCGGTTCGTCGCGGTCGTCCGTATAAGAAGAAACTTCCACCGGAGATGCCACTTGTAACAGGACAGCGTGTTATCGATACATTCTTCCCAATCGCCAAGGGCGGTGTTGCGGCCGTTCCGGGACCTTTCGGAAGTGGAAAGACAGTAATCCAGCATCAGCTTGCAAAATGGGCTGAGGCAGATATTGTTGTCTACATCGGATGTGGAGAGCGTGGAAATGAGATGACAGACGTTCTGAACGAGTTCCCTGAACTGAAGGACCCGAAGACAGGACAGCCTTTGATGCAGAGAACTGTTCTGATCGCAAATACATCGGATATGCCGGTTGCAGCTCGTGAGGCATCCATTTACACAGGAATTACAATAGCAGAGTATTTCCGTGATATGGGATATTCTGTAGCACTTATGGCAGATTCAACATCCCGTTGGGCTGAGGCACTTCGTGAGATGTCAGGACGTCTAGAAGAGATGCCTGGTGAAGAAGGATATCCGGCTTATCTTGGAAGTCGTCTGGCTCAGTTTTATGAGCGTGCCGGACATGTAGTTTCTCTTGGAAAAGAAGGAAGAGAAGGAGCACTTTCCGTTATCGGAGCAGTATCTCCTCCGGGTGGTGATACATCTGAGCCGGTATCTCAGGCTACACTTCGTATCGTCAAAGTGTTCTGGGGACTGGATGCTTCCCTGGCATACAAGAGACATTTCCCGGCAATCAACTGGTTGAAGAGTTACTCCCTGTATCTGGATGATATGGAAAAATGGTTTAACGGACAGGTTGCCGAAGACTGGATGGAAGGCCGTCAGAAGATGATGACACTGCTTCAGGAAGAAGCAGAACTGGAAGAGATCGTTAAGATGGTAGGTATGGACGCACTTTCACCGTCCGACCGTCTGAAGATGGAAGCTGCAAGATCGATTCGTGAGGACTTCCTGCATCAGAACTCTTTCCATGAAGTAGATACGTATACGTCATTGAAGAAACAGCACATGATGATGGTTCTTGTTAACGAATTCTTTGACAGAGCAACCGATGCATTAAAAGATGGTGCATCACTTCAGAAGCTGATCTCAATGCCGGTCAGAGAGCAGATCGGACGTTTTAAATATGTGACAGAAGATAAGCTTGACGAAGAATTTAAACAGGTTGATGAGACATTAAGCGCTCAAATCGCAGCAGCATTTGTAAAGGAGGAAGGTTAAATGCCAAAAGAATATAGAACCATTCAGGAAGTGGCCGGACCTCTGATGCTGGTGCATGGAGTAGAAGGCGTAACATATGATGAGCTTGGAGAAATCGAGCTGTCGAGCGGAGAGACTAGAAGATGTAAAGTTCTGGAAGTGAACGGAAGCGATGTCCTTGTGCAGCTGTTTGAAAGTTCAACAGGTATTAACCTCTCCAACAGCAAAGTCCGATTTCTTGGACGAAGCATGGAACTTGGCGTATCAGAAGATATGCTTGGACGTGTCTTTGATGGACTTGGTAATCCGATTGATGAGGGTCCGCAGATCCTTCCGGATGCCAGAATGGATATCAATGGTCTTCCGATGAATCCGGCGGCCAGATGTTATCCGGAGGAGTTTATCCAGACAGGAGTATCTGCAATCGATGGACTGAATACACTGGTTCGTGGACAGAAACTTCCAATCTTCTCAGCATCCGGTCTGCCGCATGCACAGCTGGCAGCACAGATTGCCCGCCAGGCAAAAGTACTTGGAACAAATGAAAACTTTGCGGTTGTATTTGCTGCTATGGGTATTACTTTCGAGGAGTCTAACTTCTTTATCGAAAGTTTCCGCGAGACAGGAGCCCTCGACAGAACAGTATTGTTCGTCAACCTTGCGAATGACCCGGCAATCGAGCGTATCGCAACACCACGTATGGCGCTGACAGCAGCAGAGTATCTTGCATTTGAAAAGGATATGCATGTCCTTGTTATTCTGACAGATATCACAAACTACGCAGATGCATTGCGTGAGGTATCCGCAGCCAGAAAGGAAGTTCCTGGACGTCGTGGATATCCGGGATATCTGTACACAGACCTTGCAACACTGTATGAAAGAGCAGGGCGTCAGAATGGCAAGAAGGGAAGTATCACAATGATCCCGATCCTGACAATGCCTGAGGATGACAAGACTCATCCAATCCCTGACCTGACAGGATATATCACGGAAGGACAGATCATCTTAAGCCGTGAGCTTTACAGAAAAGGAGTAACACCTCCAATTGATGTTCTTCCATCTCTGTCCCGTCTGAAAGATAAAGGAATCGGAGCAGGTAAGACAAGAGCAGATCATGCCAATACGATGAATCAGTTGTTTGCCGCTTATGCGCGTGGTAAAGATGCAAAAGAGCTGATGGTTATCCTGGGAGAGGCCGCACTGACAGAAATTGACCTGAAATATGCACGTTTCGCAGATGCATTTGAGAAAGAATATGTATCTCAGGGATATCAGACAGACCGAAGCATTGAGGAAACATTGAATATCGGATGGAAGCTGCTTCGCATGCTGCCGCGTACCGAACTCAAACGAATTGACGATAAATATCTGGATGAATATTACGACAAAGAGTAAGAATAGACAGAATAATCGAAGATAGAAAGAGGAGGTGGCGGTATTGGCTGCGAAACAAGTGAATCCAACCCGTATGGAACTAACCCGTTTGAAGAAAAAGCGGATTACAGCCATTCGTGGTCACAAGCTTTTGAAAGATAAGCGTGATGAGCTGATGCGCCAGTATTTGGATCTTGTCCGAGAAAATATGGAAGTGAGACTTCGTGTAGAAGAAGGAATTCTCTCTGCGAACCGTAATTTTGTTATTGCCCGGGCCGGAATGTCAGAGGCAGCACTGAATACTGCATTGATGGCTCCGAAGCAGGAAGTTGGACTTATAGTTGATGAGAAGAATGTTATGAGCGTTGAGATTCCGACCTTCACATCCAAAACAAGAACAGCGGATGAAAATGATATCTATTCTTATGGATTTGCGTTTACTTCCAGTGATCTTGATGGAGCAGTGAAGTCTTTATCAGATATCCTCCCAGATATGATCCGACTTGCAGAATGTGAAAAAGCATGTCAGCTGATGGCGGCAGAGATTGAGAAGACAAGACGTCGTGTAAATGCACTGGAGCATGTTATCATTCCAGAGACAGAGGAAAGTATCAAATACATTACAATGAAACTGGATGAGAATGAGCGTAGTACACAGATCCGACTGATGAAAGTGAAAGATATGATGCTCGAAGAGGCGCATCATTACAAAGAAAAAGAGGCGTAACTATTAAAAATAAAAAAGAACATGACCAGAGAATAAAAGTTTCTGTTTAAGAAGTCTTGAAACTGTGGGGCATGTTCTTTTTCATGTTTAAATCTAAAAATGCAAGCATTTTACATCTTTTTTGAAATTTTGCTTGGCTTTGAACAGTTACAAATGCAAAACATTATACAAGAATTTTGGATTGCAGAAGATCTGTTAAAAGTTGTCTTGCTCCGGCCTGAACCTGTTCTAACGGTACTTTTGATGTATAAGACTCACTGATAAATCCGAACAGACCAAAGCAGATGAATCCGGCAATCTGTCTTGCAGAATATTTTAAAGAATAAGAAGCTTTCAGCTTATCTGTATGAGATTCTACCGTGTCTAAGAGGATCCGATAAAATCGAAAAGCCAGGTAAGGATTTGTTTCCGGTACGACATGCTGGAAAAAATCATAACGTTCATAGTAAAGAGACAAAATACTGTCCAAAACGTTCAGATATCCCTGTGTGAGATTGTTTTCAGGATTGTTTTCCTCTTGTCTGCGATGGTATCCTTCTTTTCCAATAATCAGCATATCATTGAAAATGTCGTCAAGGAGGGCAAATTTATCTTTATAATGTGTGTAGAAAGTGATCCGGCTGACATTGGCAATCTTACATAATTCAGTAATTGAAATTACATCAAAAGCCTGTGTGGTTAAAAGCTCCAAAAGAGCAGACTTTAAAGCACGTTTTGTTTTGGTGATACGCTTATCCTCCATTGCGGATATTCTCCTTTCTGTGTTCTGTGGCAGATCATACGAATGCTGTGATTACTTATCTGTAAAGTTATTTTAACACCTGTAAAGAAAATGGTCAAATACAGATGAGAGTGATTCATTGTTGAACTCGTGTTAGTGTGAACAGTAGTACAGGATAGTAAGTAACAGAAATGTAATATTTTTCGAATAATTCTTAATGAATCATTACTACATATTTAAGAAGTATGGTTTATAATAAATATAACCATATGGATATTGTATGCTAAAGATGATGGAAATGGTGATGTCAGCAATATCCGTAAGAAAAAGAGGACTCTTTGCAGTAATGCAAAGGGAATGGGAGAAAGAATGCAGCAAAAGATAAAGGAAATGTTGATAAAGATAAAAGATGTACTGGTGAGTGTCTGGCATAGTTATAAAAGAATGCGTCAGGAGAACAATATTTATTTCAACATACTGGTAGGTCTTGTGTTTTTTGCGATTGTCGGAACAGGTGTATGTATGGTGGCAAATGCGCGGGAAGCAGCAGCTTTACGTCAGGTAGAAATACAGAAAGAGAAAGAAGCACAAGAGAAGAAAAAAGCCGAAGAAGAGGCGAAAAAAGCAGAAGAGGCAGCAAAGGCAGAAAGAGATAAGTCCATGTCTCTTCAGCCGGGAGTTGCAGTTGGAACCATGGATCCGCAGGATGATGAGAAAGTCGTTTATCTGACATTTGATGATGGTCCGTCTGCAAATACGCAGCGTGTGCTTGATATTCTGGATCAGTATGATGCGAAAGCAACCTTTTTCATTACCGCCCAGCAGCCGGATTATTTCCCTATGATCAAGAAGGTTTATGATGAGGGACATACAATTGGACTTCACAGCTATACGCATGAATATGATCAGGTCTATGCATCTGTGGATGCTTATTTTGATGATCTTGAGAAAATAGGAGAGGTGGCAAAGGAACAGCTTGGATTTGTTCCATGCTTTATCCGTTTTCCGGGAGGTGCATCGAATTCTATTTCAAAAAAATACTCAGCAGGAATTATGACGCAGCTGACGCAGCAGGTGTTGGATAAGGGATACCAGTATTATGATTGGAATGTGAGCAGTGGAGACGGAGGAACGGTTACGGCAGATCAGATCATCGCACAGTCAGAGACGGATGAGTATACCAAAGTAATGCTCCTGTTCCATGACACAGAGGCGAAGGAATCTACCATCCAGGCACTTCCAACGGTAATGGAGTACTATAAAAATCTGGGGTATTCTTTTAAGGCAATCGATCGGGAAAGCCTGGTTGTGCATCATGAAGTGAATAATTAGAAGATAACAGAGAAAGAAAAGCAGGAGTTGGCTGTAAAGAAGAGCAGTCGACTCCTTTTCTTTCCTATGGTATAATTGAAAAACGAGAAAACAATGAAAGGGGCAGATTTTATGGGGAATAACTCAGAAAATAAGCCAGACAGATATATAAATATAGGTATTGTAGCGCATGTGGATGCCGGAAAGACGACATTGTCAGAAAGCATGCTCTATCATGCCGGAGCAATCAGGAAGCTTGGCAGAGTGGATCATAAAGATGCGTTTCTAGATACAGATCAGATGGAAAGAGAACGTGGGATCACTATTTTTTCCAAGCAGGCAGTATTCCGGTGGAAGGATCGCACGATCACACTTCTTGATACACCGGGACATGTGGACTTTTCTGCGGAGATGGAACGCGTTCTGCAGGTTCTGGATTGTGCGGTGCTTGTTGTCAGTGGAGCAGATGGTGTGCAAGGACATACACAGACATTATGGAAGTTATTAAAAAGATATCACATTCCGACCTTTCTTTTTGTGAATAAAATGGATCAGGAAGGAACGGATGGTGAAAAACTTCTGAAAGAACTCCGCAAGCGTTTTGGGGAAAATGTCGTTCCATTTGTGGATATCATGACAGAATCCGACTGCCCGGGTGGAAAAGTATATTTACATACGAAAGAGGGCGCAGTGGAAGAGGTGCTGGAAGAGCTGGCTGTCTGTGAAGATGATATGATGGAAGAATATCTGGAAGAGGGAAGGATCTCTCTGGATAAAGTACAAAAAGCAGTTGCAGACCGTCAGGTGTTTCCATGTTATTTTGGTTCGGCACTACATTCTCAAGGCGTGGAAGAACTTTTGGATGGACTGGATCTGTATATAAAAGATAAGACTTATCCGGCAGAGTTTGGGGCAAAGGTTTATAAGATTGCAAGGGATAATCAGGGAAACCGTCTGACCTATCTGAAAGTGACAGGTGGAAGACTGAAAGTAAAAGATGTAGTGGAAGGACTGAATGAAAAGATCAATCAGATCCGGATCTACTCCGGTGAGAAATTTGAGGCTGTCCAGGAAGTAGAAGCCGGAAGAGTATGTGCAGTGACAGGATTGGAAAATACAAGACCCGGGCAGGGAATCGGAGCAGAAGAAGAGTCAGATTTACCAGTATTAGAGCCGGTGTTGACATACCAGATCCTTCTTCCGGATGACTGTGATGTACATAAGATGCTTTTGAACCTAAAGATTTTAGAGGAAGAAGAACCAGAACTTCATATTGTATGGGAAGAGCAGACTTCTGAGATTCATGTACAGCTGATGGGAGATGTGCAGATTGAGATTTTACAGCGGATGATAAAGGAACGTTTTGGTGTGCTGGTAGAATTCGGTGAAGGAAGTATTGTTTACAAAGAGACGATCACAGCACCGGTAGAAGGTGTGGGACACTTTGAACCATTACGTCATTATGCAGAAGTGCATCTGCGTCTGGAACCTGGAGAACGGGGATCCGGAATGCAGTTTGCAGCAGAGTGCAGTGAAGATATTCTGGACAGGAACTGGCAGAGGCTTGTTCTGACACATCTGGAAGAGAAGGAACACAAAGGTGTGCTGACAGGTTCACCGATCACGGATATGAAGATTACGCTGACTTCCGGACGTGCACATCAGAAACATACGGAAGGCGGAGATTTTCGTCAGGCAACTTATCGTGCAGTGCGTCAGGGATTAAAGAAAGCAGACAGTATTCTTCTGGAGCCATATTATGAATTTCGAATGGAACTTCCATCAGAAAATGTAGGACGAGCTATGACAGATATCCAAAATATGTCCGGCAAATTCGGAACACCGATGATAGAAGAAGAGACAACAGTGCTGACAGGAAGTGCACCGGTGTCCCTGATGCGTGGATATCAGAAAGAATTCACTGCCTATACAGGTGGACGTGGAAGAATGGCAGTTTCGTTGAAAGGTTATGATATCTGTCATAATCAGGAAGAAGTTCTGGCAGCGTCAACCTATGATTCAGAGGCAGATCTGGCGAATCCGACAGGTTCTGTATTCTGTGCACATGGAGCAGGATTTGTTGTGGATTGGGATGAAGTTGAAGAATATATGCATATGGAACATACATTGGAATCAGGAAATGATGATGAAATGGATGTAATGGAGGTGACACTTCCAAAACGCAGGCACTCCAGTATTGAACTGACACAGGAAGAGTTGGATGCGATCTATGTCCGTACACCGGATCCGAAGAAGGATCGTTCTACAGGTCCTGTAACTGTCCGGGCAAAGGAAAAGACGAGAGAGCCGGGAAGCGCTTACCAGGATCCGAAGTGGGAAGCGCGCCGGAGAGCGAAAGCCGGAACAGAAGAATACCTTCTGGTAGATGGTTATAATATAATTTTTTCATGGGAGGAACTGAAAGAACTTTCAGAAAGAGATATTGGTGCAGCAAGAGGAAAGCTTGCAGATATTCTAAGTAACTATCAGGGATTCCGCAAATGTACCCTGATCCTTGTGTATGATGCTTATAAAGTAGAGGGGAATCCGGGTGAAGTGATGAAATATCATAACATTTATATCGTCTATACGAAAGAAGCAGAAACAGCAGATCAATATATTGAGAAGACAGTCCGCAGGATTGCGAAGAATGCAGATGTAACAGTAGCCACATCAGATGGACTTGAGCAGGTGATCATCATGGGGCAGGGGGCTCACAGAATGTCTGCGCCAGGTCTGAAAGAAGAGGTTGAGTTGGCATTAAAAGAACTCAGAGGAGAGCATCTGGGCAGGCAGGTAAATCTGAAAAATTATCTTCTGGATTATCTTGATGAGGAAACTGCAAAACAGATGGAAGAAATCCGTTTGGGAAAAGAAAAGTGTTAATTTTTAATGAAGATACAAGTTTTTTGGTGATATTAATGTTATGATATAAGAAATAAAGTCGCAAAACGAACAAGTGAGCAAATTGGTCAGTGCTCTGGGAAAGTGAGAATTGTGACTTACGAAAGCGAGGTAGAGATGATGAGATGTATGAACTGTTATCAGGAGATACCGGATAGCTGTAAGTTTTGCCCGAATTGCGGGGCGAAGCAGCCGGTACAGAAGATGGAACCTGTATCACAGGTGAAGGAAGAGACAACAGATAACATAACAGAAGATACAGCAGAGGTACAGCAGCCGACAGAAAAAGTGCAGTCAGAAGAAGATGTGCTGCCGGAAGAAAAAGTGCAGCCAGAAGAAGATGTGCAGCCGACAGAACCAACACAGCCAGAGGATGTGGAAGGTTCATATCAGAACGATCCATACAAAAGTGTGAATCAGGAGCAGAATACTTCCTATGGTGAACCAAACAACTATGAGTATGGACAGGGGTATGGTCAGCAAAATCAGAATTATAACCAGCAGAACCAGGGATATTATCAGCAGAATAATTTCAATGGAATGCCACAGAAGCCAGTGAACTGGGTTCCATATCTTATATTATCAATTATTTCAACGTTATGTTGCTGCCTTCCATTTGGTGTAGTGGGAATCGTGTTCTCAGCGAAGATCAATAGTGCTATGCTGGCAGGAAATCTTGAAGAAGCACAGAATAATGCGAAGATGGCAAGAATCTGGATTATCGTATCTTTTGCAATTGGTCTTCTTACATGGTTGATCTACATGGTTCTGATCGTGACAGGGGCAGTTTCCGGTTCGGCTTATTACTATTATTAAAAAGTGAGCGGATGATGATTTGGAAGAGAAAGATGTGTGAAGCATTTCAAACAAAAAGGTCAGCCAGGATCATCGCAGTTCTGACGGGGGCAGTGATTGCAGTGGCCGCTGCGGGTTATCTCTTTTTTCATAATCCGCACCAGTATCCGCTGCCCTGCCTCTTTCATATTATTACCGGACTGTATTGTCCGGGGTGCGGTGCCGGGCGGGCAAGCTATTCTATTTTACATGGAAGATTTTATATGGCATTCCGGTATAATCCGATGTATGTGACATTACTCCCGTTTCTTGGTGTGTATATTGTAGCACGATTGATTGACTGGGTTTTGACCGGTGGTAATCATGTGGATCAGAAGATTAATCAGAAAGTCCTATATGTGGTATTAGTTATAGTGGTGGGGTTCGGAATCGTGAGAAATATTCCGATTTATCCATTTACATTGCTTGTGCCGGCGGGATATTAAAAAATAAAATCAGAAAAACGAAGTTCTTTCAGATTCTGTTTAAATGAGTGACAGAGAAAGAACTTCGTTTTTCGTTTTTCATTTTTTGATTTATTAAAAAGCATGACTAGGAAAATTCTCAAGAATATGGTATTATGAAAAATGATATATTGTGCGTAAAGAAAAGTAACGCGTCAACCTGAAGGAAAGACCGAAGGTTATCATTCATCGGTGATCCGATGAAAAGTAACAGGATATGGAGGAATGAAGAATGATTAATAAACTGGTAGAGAAGATCAAAAAGACAGGTGCACCGATCGTAGTTGGACTCGATCCAATGCTGAACTACATCCCACAGCACGTACTTGATAAGGCTTATGCAGAGTATGGTGAGACTCTGGAAGGAGCAGCAGAGACAGTATGGCAGTTCAATAAGGAGATTGTTGACAAGACTTATGATCTGATTCCGGCAGTAAAACCACAGATCGCAATGTACGAGCAGTTCGGAATTCCTGGACTGATGGCATTTAAGAAGACAGTAGATTACTGTAAGTCTAAAGACCTTGTGATCATCGGAGATGTAAAGCGTGGAGATATCGGTTCTACATCTGCTGCTTATGCAACAGCACATCTTGGAAAGATTAAGGTTGGAAGCAAGGAATATACACCATTCGGAGAGGACTTTGCAACAGTGAATCCGTACCTTGGATCTGACGGAGTGAATCCATTTGTTGACGTATGCAAGGAAGAGAAGAAAGGTCTGTTCATCCTTGTTAAGACATCCAATCCGTCCAGTGGAGAGTTCCAGGACAGAATCATTGATGGAAGACCGCTTTATGAGTGGGTTGGTGAGAAGGTTGCCGAGTGGGGAGCTGACTGCATGGGAGATGAGTACAGCTACATCGGAGCGGTTGTAGGAGCTACTTATCCGGAGATGGGTAAAGTATTAAGAAAGATCATGCCGAAGTCTTACATCCTTGTACCAGGATACGGTGCACAGGGCGGACAGGGAAAAGACCTTGTTCATTTCTTTAACGAAGACGGACTTGGTGCGATCGTAAACTCTTCCCGTGGAATTATTGCAGCTTACAAGCAGGAAGCTTATGCGAAGTTCGGACCGGAGAATTTCGGTGATGCATCAAGAGCAGCAGTTGAAGCAATGGTAGCTGATATCAGCGGAGCACTTGCAGCGGCAAAATAATTTACCATAGAAATTGAGAAATCCGCAGATCGTGTTTCTCATAATTTCAAGAAAGGAATTGCATAAGTTTATGGCAAAGCAGAAAGAAAATGCAGTAGTATATTCCCAGGAGCAGCTGGCGGATGGAATCTACAGCATGTGGATCAATACAGAGACGGCAAAGGACGCAAAGCCGGGACAGTTTATTTCTATGTATACAACAGATGGAAGTAAATTACTTCCGCGTCCGATCAGTATCTGTGAGATTGATAAAGAGAACGGAAGACTCCGCGTTGTTTACCGTGTGACAGGACCAAAGACAGGAACAGAAGAATTTTCTAAGCTGAAAGCAGGAGATATCATTCCGGTGATCGGACCTCTTGGAAATGGATTCCCATATGAGAAGGCTGAAGGAAAGAAAGTATTTCTGATGGGTGGAGGAATCGGTGTACCGCCGATCCTTGAACTGGCGAAACAGATGGACTGCGAGAAGAAACAGATCGTAGTAGGATACCGTGACGCACAGACATTTCTTAAAGAAGAGTTCGAGCAGAACGGAGAACTTTATATTTCCACAGAAGATGGAAGTGTCGGAACAAAGGGAAATGTTATGGACGCAATCCGTGAAAATGAATTGGAAGCAGATATGATCTATGCCTGTGGACCGACTCCGATGCTCCGTGCAATCAAACAGTACGCAGAAGAGAACGGAATCGAGTGTTATATCTCACTGGAAGAGAGAATGGCATGCGGAATCGGTGCCTGTCTGGCATGTGTATGTAAATCGAAAGAAAAGGATGCACATAGCAATGTAAATAACAAGCGTATCTGTAAGGACGGCCCTGTATTCTTGTCTACGGAGGTGGAAATCTAATGAACATGAGCGTAAATATTGCCGGAGTAGAATGGAAAAATCCGGTAACAGTTGCATCAGGAACATTTGGCTCAGGAGAAGAATTTTCAGAATTTGTAGACCTGAACCGTCTTGGAGCAGTGACAACGAAAGGTGTGGCGAACGTACCGTGGGCAGGAAACCCGACTCCACGTGTAGCTGAAGTTTATGGCGGTATGATGAACGCCATCGGACTTCAGAATCCTGGAATCGATCTGTTCTGCGAGAGAGATATTCCATATCTGAAGAATTTTGATACAAAGATCATCGTAAATGTATGCGGACACGCTCCGGAAGAATATCTTGCAGTTGTAGAGCGTCTTGCAAACGAACCGATTGATATGATGGAGATTAATATTTCCTGTCCGAATGTCAATGCAGGATTTCTTGCATTTGGACAGGATGCACATAATGTGGAAAAGCTGACAGCGCAGATTAAGAAGATCGCAAAGCAGCCGATCATTATGAAACTGACACCGAATGTAACAGATATCACAGAGATTGCAAAGGCAGCAGAAGCCGGTGGAGCAGATGCGGTGTCTCTGATCAATACACTGACAGGAATGAAGATTGATATCAACAGAAAGACATTTGCGGTAGCGAATAAGACCGGAGGAGTATCCGGACCGATCGTGAAACCAGTTGCAGTTCGCATGGTTTATCAGGTGGCACAGGCTGTTAACATTCCGATCATCGGAATGGGTGGAATTTCCTGTGCAGAAGATGCAATCGAATTCCTTCTTGCAGGTGCAAGTGCAGTGTCTGTAGGAACAGCAAACTTCCACAATCCGGCAGTGACATTGGAAGTGATTGACGGAATCGAAGCTTATATGAAGAAGAATGGCTTTGAGAATGTAAAAGATATGGTTGGTATTGTAAAATAAACCCGGAGAGAATTAATAAGATAAATGAATGAAAATGAGTGGAAGGACTGAAAACATTGACAGACTTCCACTTTTTTATTTACGCGAACAACGAGCCAAAGTCCGTGCTTGCACGAGACCTTGGCGACTGTCGCG
>OGUO01000491.1_pt1 | contig 29227 bp, 19 predicted proteins | sample 1553641 | NCBI WGS metagenome assembly OGUO01 (sample SAMEA2579980, study PRJEB22360) | human gut metagenome | biome: human gut; feature: human-associated habitat; material: faeces | place: Denmark | collected 2008/2010 | reverse complement strand
CTAAGTCCATGATCATACGCGGTAAAGGCAGCAAGCAACGGCTTATCCCCATAGGATATCAGACCTGCGAACAACTTCTGAACTATCGGTTAAAATTTCGTCAGTTTGCCAGCAGTTCCGAGCCGTTCTTCCTGGATCAATACGGAAGACGGTGCAACGATAATTCAATTAAGCTTGTTTTCCAGCGTCTTAAAGAAGTCACCGGAATAGAACGGCTTCACCCTCATCTGCTCCGGCACACATTCGCAACATATTACCTTGCGGACGGCGGAGATCTGGAGACCCTCCGGCTTATCCTCGGGCATAGCAATATTCAGACTACGCAGATGTATTTGCATTTAGCCTTTAATCTGAAGCTTCAGCGCAGCCGGCATAACTCACATATCGACAAGCTTTTCGACTGCTGATATTTCTGCAGTTGCAAAACCAAATCCACTGACACCTTTTTGATAAATGTCCAAATACAGCGAAAGCGCCTTGCATGCCTTGAACGGCTCTACAATGCGCTTTCAGATATCTGTGACATCGTTACCAAAAAGATTTTTTCGACAAGAGCCACATAACGGCAGAGTGTCAACGTTTCACACCGGTTGAACAAAAAAGATTTTTCCTGCATCAAGAAAAAAATATTTGAGTATTCTTTTCCCAAATTGTCCTTGGCAATCTTACGCTGTGAAACGCTGATGAAATTTTTTATCAAGTAGAACCGCTCACCATACTTCAGCAATAAGAATCTACGTGGTTTTATTATGAAAGATAATCTTCATCATCACTGGCATGAGCTTTACGGATCTCAACATCGATCAATTGCTTTAGGTTCTGGGATATGCTCAAATAAAGCAGCTCCGAATCATTAAAATCTCTGTTTTTCAAGGAACTTATCAGCATGTTTATCAGTTCCTGTACGATCCTAGACGGTTCAAACATATTCAGATCAGATAACTGCTTATCTGGTTTCAATTTCTCAATAGCATTCAATTCGCGTTTTGCTATATCTTCGTCCTCCCACACTAAATATCGCAAATGTGAGCAGATCAATTTTAAAAATCTACTGTCAAATGATTTAGCGTAAATGTCAACGTCCTTATTAGCCCCACTTTTATTGGTATATGAATAAACGCGATTGTTTAAGAATATTTCTGATACGCTTTCATAAATTACTTTGTAATTAGGAATATGCGAAGCAACGTTTTCCAGAAGCTCCATCACCATATCACTGCCTTTTACGATCTTTCTGACAAGCACCTCCCAATGCGCCTCCGTAGCATTGACCCAGAAATCACGCCAATCACTGTAGTGAAATGACGTGTCACCTTTAAAATAATAACTTACGAGACTATGATAGACACTTTGGTTAATGTGTGGATTGTTGGAATGTGCATGACATGCCCTGCAATTATCAACAAATCTGATGTGAGAGCTGTAGGCGTATTTGTTATTGACTTTTGAATCTTCGTTTAGGTAACATTTGAGAAACGCCATTCCGCAGTCATGGTACAGCACATACAAGCGTGTAACATACAGTTCAAATGCCTCTCGAAATGAAGATGGGATCCTATTGATCATTATATCCGATTCGCCCAGGAAGACAAAGCTCCGATTACTTGTCAGCATTTTATTGTTCAAATCTCTTGCAGCACATTTTTCCAGAAGCTTAGGTACAGGAATTATTTTCTCCACTGCTCACACCTCCGGATCAGGATCAAAATCTCGCAGTTGCGGACCACCAAGATTGAACCAGATCATGAAATCCTGATTAATATTCAAATTGTTTCTTCTTATGTCCCTGTAATTTTTGATGCTCTCAGGAACAAATATTTTCTTCTGCCCGACGATGGCTGTTTTAGTCTTATTGTTATCGACTATCTCACTGTCAATCTCCGCAGACAGCTTGCCCGGACGGTTTCCTTCTTTGACGGATACACGAAAACGCCGCGGTATGCCTTTTTCTCCCTTCTTTTCGGGACCGCACAAGCAGATCAGGCGAACCGGACTTTCAGAAAAATATCGGTTCATATCCCATTGCTTTCCTTCAAAGGCGAAGGCATAAATATTCAGTATGAAATTCAAGGAACGAATGATAATGTCGTTATCTCCCGCTTTTGAAATCGCCGTTCTGCAGATCTCAGACATTTCAAACCATTCCTCATTTTTCAAAGCAGGATACTGTTCGGTCTCCAGCAGAAGATTACCGGTATAAGACATCCACTTTGCCTTAAAATACATAAGCAAGCAGCGATACGACATATCGTCTGGGGTGGGGAATTCGCTTTTCAGGACATTGATGATCTCTTCTGAGGCTGTTCTCAGATCCTTCTTTATATTGCGAAATACATCCTTGACGGATCCTTTGAAGCCAGTCGCATGATAATACTCAAAGTCATCGGCAGCATTTTCATTGAGAAAGAATATTCTACCAGACAAATCACAAGCATTGCTATCCTTGTCTATGCTTTTTCTGTCAAACAATTCGGGTTTTTTTTCCTTATATTTCAGCAGTAGCTTGACAAGAATCTGCTTTACAAGGAAGTATGCGTACGAGTCATTATTGGGGTTGCTGAAATATTCACGCAGTTCGGCGACACTTCTCTCATTGACTTTTTCATAGATCTTGTTGATATTGGAGAGCACGTTTACATAGTCATCGCTGTCATCAATTAGGCTTGATTCATTATAGAACAGCAGATCGATATACTCAAGCGTATCGGGGATCATATAATCATCGCAAAATTGAATGGATATCACATAATTCAGCCAGATGTCCAGCAGTAGGGTAAGAGAAAAGCTGTTGTTCTGCTTGGATTCTATGCCGTTTTTCACTGCAAACTCAAAATATCCCTCGAACTCATCAGACAGTTCTTTGATTTTTTCTTCGTCTCTTGTATCATCATATATCTTCATCTGCTGGAGCAGATTTCTGCATATTTCTCCGTAAAGCCTGGAAAGAGTCGGTTTTGCATGACACTGCTCTGCCGCGTCTTTCATTCTGCTGATAGCATCCTGCAGAAAATCAATGGTGTTATCTCTGCCGTTAGTTTCGATATAATCTCTGGTAAAATAACCCGAGATCAGCATAGCCTCCGGATTGCTTGACGCATACTTATTGAGGCACTCCACAATCTGCGGCCAGAATTCGGAATATTCTCTGTATTGTCCGCGAGACACGGATTGATCGTTTACCTTTCCGTATGAATTAGTTCCGAATGAACGCACAAAAGCCGCAACAGCTTGCGCTTCCTCATAGTTATCCCAGCGGCAAGTCTCGATAAGACACTTTACAACTTCGATCTCTTTGTACTTTCTATCCTTGCCGTAATTATAATCAAGATAAGCTATAGCCTCGCTGGGATGTCTGAATGAAACCGTGATATTACCGGTTGATGAATTGCTATCGTATTCCGCCATACTGTCGGTGCGCAGGATCCTGTTCAGCTTGTTATAGTCTCCGGTGTACTGTTTTCCTTCGGAAATGGCACGCATCAGCACAGACAGCGGTAATTTGATGGATTTTTTGAACTGATTTGCCACAGCGAGGATCAGGTTCATTTGACGAATCGCGTTGATCAAGGGAACGTTACGTTTTTGACGTTCAGAATCTATATCCATAAATTTCGATTGTACTGAAGAGCCAATACCGAGACTGAAAACAGTCTTTTTTACATCGTTGAAACTCTGCACATTCTTATCCTTAAATATTTTGAACAGGTCGTTTGAGACATTCTCGGAGGCCTTGGCTTCCTTGTACAAGCCTGCGTTAAGGACATTCCTGACCTTTTCCCATTCTGGTGAGTATTGATACTTTGCAAAATTGATGAGCTTTTCAAAAAGGTAATCATTGCTTGAATTTACACTTCCGCTTTGACTACGCCAGTTCTTGTTGATTTTATCCAAGAGAGCGTCAAGCGCTATTTTCGCCTTTTGTTCAAGCGTTGTATGCAGCGGTTTCAGTTCATTGAAGGCAACACCCTGTACAACAGAAGAATCGACATTAACAGATTCAAATAAATAGATACTGCCGATCAGAACGGCATTACACTCGTTAAGCTTGTTATACAGATCGATGTAATCAGTCTTTTTCTTGGTGCTGCTATAGTTATCCCATATAATTATAACATTTCTTATACGGTCTCCCTTGGTGGTCCGTTGAGCATAGACATAGTTCTTAATAAATTCTATCAGACTATCCTGCCAGTCGCTTTCACGGTTCGTAGGATCGCCGCTGATAAAAAGTACGATATACTTGTTGTTTTTTCCTTTAGCGATGCCACCCCTTGCCGATGCGGCATACCAGGCAAACCAACTGAGTGATGTAGTCTTACCACTGTTGGAATTTCCCTTCAAAAGTATGATCTCGCGCATTTTATTCTTAGATTTCAGCTGCTCTGACACGGTATTTTTCAGATAGTCTTCTACATCGCGCGGGACATGGAAACTCATTTTTTCCTTATTGTAGATGATATTAAAATAATTCCAACTTTTCTTATCACGCTGCTGAATAAAATCCGCAAAAGCCCTGTCCTTATTTTTGTCATCAAGTAAGTAAGGAGTAAAGATCTCATCTCTCATAAGAGTGATACCTATGCTGTTTAAGCGGGAACATTCCTTACGCGGGATCCATATCGTGTCGTTGTTCGGCAAGCTGATGCGAACCTCGTTCTCATAATTCTCTTCCTCGTCTTCCTCGTCCTCATCTGCAAGCCCGACCTCAGTAACGGCATCCTTCAGGCTCATTTCACACAAGACGATCTGACCGTTGTCAATATACTCCTCCAACAGCATCCAGTCATCTTCGTTCTTGCTCTTGCATATTTGCTCTGCCTTTTGCTTATCCATGCCGAATATATAGATACAGCCATTCGGAACTTTGTCAAAATTGCTAAGCAATCTGCCGATATCAAACCAGTCATCCTCCGTCAATCCGTCGATCACAAGATAACCCCATACAAATAGTATCTGATTAAAGATCATGTCGATGAACCCGGTCTTATTTTTCAGTTTCAAGAGGTTCTTTCTATTCTCCGGGATAGAATTTTCATCTCCAAAAAGAGAAATAAAATGAGGCTGTTGTTTATTGAAATATTTATAAAAATCCAAATTGCCTGTCAGTTCTTCTTGCGTCTGGATATTTAAGCTAAAATTGTTGCCTATACTGTTTTTGAACCAAAGATTATTAGGTGATGAAGAAAGAATAATATTCCACCTGAGTGAGAGTATCGCTCTCAGCCACGGCTGATATGAGGCATGCTCCGCAGCGGACACCATCGCCTTGCCCAAGGTATCGGGAGCCTTTTCCCAAAGACTGTTCAGACTCGGCGTTTCATTTTTGATATCCAACTGTTTCAGAACAGACGAATAGTACGGATCAACCTTAAAGTATTCCTGTCCAAGCAGCAAGGCCGACTTGCCATCTCTGATATCATAAAATAAGTTGTTAATCTGCTTAAGGCTTAATGACATAAAAATAAACCTCCCTGTCACATTAAAAATGTCCAATCAATTACTCTATAATTAAATTAGATCTATATCAATATGTTTGATCGTATAACAATAAACGTTAGCGCTAGCCAATGGATATAACGGAAAAACAAAATGTTTCAGCTTTTGACAACGCAATGATAGGCTTCTTCATTTACTAACGATTAAAATGAAACATTTAAAGAGTAAATAAGAAAGCCCTTGTCGCTCACTCCAAATGAGCCGTATGATACTTCAATCATCATTTAACATTGAGATTAACTTTTCTCCGTGTATATTATACATCATTATTAGGAAAAATGCAATCTGTTTTTTTAATAAAATAGACAACTTATTATTGGGCAATTGTTTATTTTATTGTGAAACGCTGAGGACAAAAATTTTCGACTTTAGTTAAAGCGGCTTTTCAGGTTCTCGTAAAAAGGCTATTTCGCAGTGCTCATTATTATGCGGATTATTAAATGAATCTAATATATTATTTTTGCTTGGTTTTGCGCTTTTGAACAGCTTCAAATATTTCTCTCTCGATAATTGCCTCATGATCATTCTCAATGAAATACATCGACAACTCCCCCCTCGTTCTTACTACGCTTCCCAGTTAAGAAGTCCTCGGTAAAGCTCTTTTGCATAAGAACATCACCGACATACTTTTCATTGGAGAGGATTCGGTCGATTGTTGAAGTGCTCCAAACATCTTTGCCTGTCACGGTCTTAATTCCGTTTTCCTCAAGGAACTTCTTTATCCTACGAACACCAAAGCCTTTGAGATATAACTCGAATATTATTCTGACAATAACAGCTTCGGACTCAACAACGACAAGCCTACCATTTTCATCTTTATCGTATCCCAAGAACCGTGTACAGTTTAGGCATACTTTACCCTCACGCATTCTTTCCCGAATACCCCACTTGATATTGTCGCTCATGTTCTTGCTTTCTTCCTGTGCAAATCCCGCGTAAATTCCCATCATTGTTCGCATCTCCTTATCAAAATTGTTTAGGTTTTCCTTCTCAAAATAGATTTTAACCCCTAAGTTGAAAAGTTCATATAACGTTCTTAACGTGTCTAGCATGTTTCTTCCGAAGCGGCTTATTGACTTTGTTAGAATAAGATCAATCTTCCCTTGTTTACAAGCCTTGATCATCTGCATAAACTCGGGTCGCTTTTTCAGTTGCGTTCCCGATGCACGTTCGGCATAGATTTTCACAAGTTCCCAATCCTCATGCCCTGCAATGAGCTTCCCGTAATAGGAAATCTGTGTTTCAAGGCTTGATTCTTGTTCTTCGTGATTAGTGCTTATCCTGCAGTAAGCGGCTACTCTAAGTTTACCCATTCCTTATCCTCCAAACAAAAAACCGCAGGCTTTTTTAACCTGCGGTTCGTTATTATGCAAAAGAAAAAGCTACATTATTTGTGCATTTTGCACTAAAAATGTAGCTTTCAACTTGTGATATCGTGACAAAATAGATTTGTCCCTCGCGGGCAAAAAAATCGCCCCTAGAAGAAACTAGGGGCGAAATCGGGTCCAGCGTCACGCTGGTTGGCTACAGTATACGAAATAGATTATTTTAACGCGGATGAAAACCTGATAGCACCAAGTGCATCAACGGGCGAAAATGCGTGTCAAGGCACTCAACTGGGTATGGTATTCAATGATACTAGTGGCTCCGCCAGATTCTCTTAGCTGTAAAATGGTAAACACACTACTAAATGTGATCTTATTGATTTTCCATTTGAGAGTGAGTGGTCAGTTTTTGTATCTCAGTTTTGAGGAAAACAGTTAATTTAGATACACTCAATTCCTCGTGATCAAGTTCTGCCGGAACATAGTAGATATAAAAGAAATTATGATGTTCTATATTCTGATTTGTTGAAGCTGATGTTGCAGTTCTAAATGTTAATACCCTATTTTGAAATGCAATATATATCTTATCAGAATCAAATTTTTTTATCTTGTTAACTGCTTCAACCCATACCACATTATCAAAACCGAATTCATGAAATTTTTTCGACCATTCAGAATTTAGATAACCGTATTTTCCACAATTACAAACAGAATTGTCCTTGATGACTCTGAATAGCGCTTCCTTTTCGGAATCCGAAAAATCACTTAAAAATAAGTTATATTCTGCAAATGACTTCCACAAACTGACCTTGTATTTCCTTGTAAAGAATTCATCAAGAAGAATACGTAAATTGTCTGTATTATCAAATTTATTGCAAAGAAGTCTACAGTGAGAAAACAGGCTGATAATATCGCTGTCGGTCGGTCGAGGTGGAAGATCAATAAGGTCTTTTTCAGAACTCATTCCCTGAGTGCTGGAATAAAGCTCATTAATCATTCTTCTCCAACTAAGCGTTTTGTTTAAGCAATCCACGGAGCTGGTGTTTTCACAGGAATCAAGTCTAGAAATTAGTTCCATGCACTTTTCAAAAATATCAATCAAAAGATAGTTAGAATAGTACACAACTTTATGGTGAGTATAAATCCACTGGTATTCATAATTACGTGCTATCAGGACATTCTCTATAACACTGAGCGAGTTCTTGTTGTACCCAAGAGTATAATTAAGGGTACATTTTTTTATCCTGTCAGAATAATCACCCACTATTGTTCCAGTCAATAGACCGTTGACTGTCCCTTCTATATATGCTTGGTTAAACTCAATGGTTTCAGATTTAATCGTAACAGACCCATTTACATTTTTACCGTCTATTTCCGAACCCAATAGTTCAAGCGCCTCATTACTTATCAGTCCACGTATCTCAATCGTTGATTCATTTCCAATATTTTCCGGAATTGAATGGTATTCCGTGCCATTAACAGAAATGATATCATTAGAAACGGAACTAAACTTAATTGTTGGAGAATTTTTGTTACGCATCTGACCCTTAACATTTATTTCTCCGAGTATTGAACAAGTAAAACATTCTGCAGTGAAAGAGCCAGAACACCTCCCAATAAACGAGCATTTATTGTTGTTATCGTTTGATAAACTAAAATTTATAACGTTTGAAGAGAAATTAAAATTTTTGATATTAGCTCTATTAAAAGAAGTTATTGGGATTATTGTCAAAGAACTAAGAAGTCTATCCGTGTCTATGCTCACATTATTTACGCCCGATGATTGAGAATCACGAATTATATAATCAAGAGAATCAACATCAATCGTATCTGAATTAAGCAATTCAATCAGGCAATTTATTATTTTTGATGATTTTTCAAAATTATTTGAGTATTTGCATCCAGTAATAGCCCTTGCAATAAACTCTAGAGAACTGTCAATTGATTCGGGGTTAGCGAAATTCTTTCTCAACAACTCTGAAATTGCCGATTTATAATATGTACATACCAACAAAGCACTCATTCGTTCATGCGGCGCTGATTTAGTTTTAGTTATATCAGTTTTGAATTCAGTGTTAAAACACGCAGCCAATTTTTCTGTTAAAGTAAGTTCACCATCAATTTTCATATCATAAATAAATTCCATTGTATGGGAAAAGGGCGCATGTCCACAATCGTGCAGTAAACAGGAAATCTCAAAAAGCATCTGATATTTATTCCAAAATTGATCGTTTTCTTTGTCACTGTCATATACACTATAATAATCGGTTTTTCCATCATCATAATCTGATCTCAAATTGTTTCTTAGGCAATTAATTGCTTTGTTTCCAAGATAGAAAGTGCCAAGAGAGTGGATAAACCGGTCATGACGTGCAGATGGGTATAGAACTCTCATGCCAGTTTGTTCAATATTTCTGAGCCTTTGAAAAACATCTGTGTCAATGAATGCGTTGACGTATTCTTCAGGAACAGAAATATATCCGTGAACAGTATCCCTAAAAATTTTCGTTTTCCTGTTAATCATGATGACTTCCACCCTTCTTAAATATCTAATTCAGCGTATAAAGCTGAATGATCGGTTAGTTTTCTATGCCTGGTTTCATGAATAAAATAACATTGTCCGATATTTTTGACCAAGTCCGAAGAAGCAAAAATATAATCATATCGGTACCCGTCACCTGTTCTGCCCACCCAGCTGTGATCCTGCTTTCCGGGATTTGACTTGCAAAACACATCACAATACCCATTATTAATAATATGGTCGTAAAATTCATATTCCCATGTATAAAACGTTGGGTAATGTGGGATATGATTCCTGTCCAGGATGTTAAAGTCACCGGCTATAATGGTTTTTTTGGCAGGGTGCCTGTTTAGCTCGCTGCTAACCCAATTTATAAATTCTGTTTTTCTATTGATTTTTTCAATGCTCCGATCCCTTGATGGAACATATAATCCGATAATATTTAGATTATCTATTCCCGACCCAACACTCACCTGTGAAAATCTAGAATAAAGCCTATTATTCGACTCAAAAATATTATATTCTGAACAGATTTCGCGTTTGGATATAATCATTACACCTAGATCTCCAGTCTTTGACCTTGGATAGCTGACGTAAAATTTGACGCCTGTGTTAATCGTTTTAAAATCAAAACCATTATCGAAGAAATGATCGTATATATATTGGCAGCCTTGACTGTTTTTGGTCTCAGTCAAGACAAGAATATCAAAACTCTGTTGATCTATCCACTCGCATTGACGTTTCGCTCGTTCCAATGATGGATTTCCGACATTCATTGTGAGTATTATAGTTTTCATGGTTACTCCTATCAATTAATTGTGGATTAAAGCTTGACGTATCATTCCGCCAATCCTTGCTATATTGTTTTGCAAATCGTCTATTGTATCGTTTGTCAGCTCAACAACATTATATCCCTTGTCTGTTAAAAAGGTTACCGCCTTTTTATAAAGATCAATCTCCTCTTTTCTGGTCATACACTTCTCGAAATATGTCATCACGCTTCGTTCAAGAAGCCTTTTTTGGACCGCTTCTTCAGACGCCAGTATGATTATACTTATGTCAGGGATCAAGAAATTCTTGTTTAGATCCCATACTTCATCTCTAGAAACTCCATCAAACACCTGAAGCACCATACTGGATTCTATATATCGGTCAGAAATAACGATGTCATATTCTTCAAGCATCGGTACGATCTCATTGCTCAGGTGGTTCTGGCGATCCTTGGCAATCATTTTTGCGTATTCAATGCCTCTTAATTTTTCTTCGTTGACACGAATTGATCTGCCGAAGTCGGTATCAGTTGGTTCTTTTGTGCAATAGATTTTGAATTCATCCTTAACACAGTCTGCCAATGCTTTTATAAACGATGATTTCCCAACGCCATTGGGGCCCTCAACCGTAATAAACATTTTTATTCTCCTATACTAATTTGTATTAGTGACATTGATCAATGGACACAATTTCTCATCACATTCTTCTAAATGTTTACCCAAAGCAATTTTTGATGCATAACAGCCTTTCTTGCATTCTCTGTTTACGCATTCAGCACACACCTTATCGAACATTATAGGAAAACGATAATTATTCACGTCCTTGTTCCAGTCGAAACTGCTACTAAATATATTCCCCATCACAAAATCCTGATAATCATATATGCTGGAACTATTTTTGGCTGCAAAGACCATATAAGGGCAGTATGCTATATCGCCATTTGTAAAGATATATATAATATCACCGGCGGGACATTTATTGAGCGGAATACTATTCGAGTTAGGAAATCTAATGAAAACTGTTTCAAACTTACTACCCGAATAGCTCTCCACAGCTTTCCGCAAATCGAGCATCTGGTGTTCCGTGTATGACAAGGACACCGTTTCTTCTCCTCTTCCGAATTCGGACAGCGGATTGAACAACACATACTTTGCATTATTACCTTTCGCAAATTGGCAAATGTCTTTATATTCTTCTATAGAAGCATAGATATTTGGGGTCACAAGAATGCCATTAAGCATATTTTCGCTTCCCAGCATTTTTATATTATTCAGTATATGAGTGAATAATCCGACACTATCATTCCCCCTAAATTTTCCATGAGATACATTGGAAAATCCGTCAAGACTGACATTAAAATGAATCTCTCCTAATCTCTTGATCCTATTAACAAAATCCGAAGTCACGAGAGATGCATTTGTACAGATACAGACGCTTATTTCGCTTTTTCTCAGAGCTTCTACAACTTCAAACAGATGTGGATAGACAAAAGGCTCTCCACCTGTCAGGGTAACCTTTGAAATGTTGTTTTTTACAAACTCAGGAATAACTTTAGTCAGGATCAGGTCTAAATCCATATCTTGTCCGCTAGAAACTGAAGAAACAAAGCAATGTTTGCAATGAAGATTACAACGTTCAGTTATTTGAAGAAGACTCTTTTTGGATGGATAATCTGCTGCCGTCCTGAAATAACATGCTGCGCATTCTGATGTTGAATACACTTTCATTATTTAATAACCTTCTTTCCATTTTTAATAAAATGTGAGTGGTAAAGAGTTTTAAAAGCCCATGGACAAATTATTCAGGCAATTGCTAAACCGATCATCGTTTTCGGTGAGCCGAAACTTTCGCATGATCATATACAAGATTAGTATATACCATTGACAAGCTATTTGAGAATATATCATGCGTCATATAAAACATCGGATTTTGGTATTGCTTTTCATAACATGCATGCCAAAATATAAATCAATTTTGCAAATTAATTTCTGACTCAATTAATAAAAGAATTATTTCTCAAACATAATATACAATTATCCGTACTTGAAACAATTATCCGTACTTGAAACAATTATCCGTACTTAAACAATTCTACTTTCATTTTATTATAATATACTTTGACAAGTTTTTCAATACCGTTTTGCGCAAGATGTCGAAATATTGCGTGAACGGCAACAAAATCTCTTTTTTAGACAAAATACGACACCGGTATTTATGTAGATTCACATAGGTTTGACATGAAATTTATCTCATAGTTACGCTCATATGTAACTATACAGATAAAGCCGAACGATCCGCAATCGTCCATCTTTATCTGTATAGCTGCTTGTTCTTCCTCTACATCCCCATTACCATACCCATGCCCTCATCCTGCTCCTAATAAAGCTCTTCGTCCTCATCGGCATCCTCGGCTGCAAAACCGTCCGAAAAATCGGTGCTTTCCTGTCCCTTGGGTTGTTCCCAGACTTCCTCGGAAACGCTCTCACAATCGCTCACAGCGGCTGTTTCTTGCTGTTCTGTGTGTTCCTCTGCCACTCTCTCGGAATCGATCGGTGACTTGCTCATGGCTGCGCGCTGCGTCAGATCGCGCTCTATCTCGTTTTCGATCAACCCAATTACAAACTGCTTCTGCGTCATGTTGTTGCGCTGCAGATAGTCCTTGATCTTTTGAAACAGGTCTTCTGTCACCTGAAATGCCATTGTTCTCATATTTCCCATGTTCTTATCCTCCCGAATGTTATTTTTAGGGTGAAGCTCGTTTTGTAAAGCCAAAGCTACGAAATCCCCCATCGTCATACCTTTTTCCTCAATATACCGCTTGACCTCGACGTGAAGCTCCGCATCGATCTTGACCGTAACGCCTTTTTTATCATTAGTCGGCATTGTCCTCAATCCTTTCTATATATTTTCTAAATGCGAATTCCGCGATTTCTTCAACCGCGGAACCCGTTTGTGCCGCCTCTATAAGCAGCAGTTTGTAAAGCCATGTTGGGATTTCAATCTCCATTCAGTTCCTTTCTAACCTCAAAGCTGCCTTTAAAGGTCACCGTTATGGTATCCTTGCTCTCGACCGTGATTTTCTCTATAAGCTGCCGCACCGTAACGTCATCATATTCGGTCATGGTGAATTCCTCGTGTTCGAGCCGTTCGAGAACCGCATTGAGTTCGGCAGAACTGCGCGTTGTAGTCGCCTTTTTTGCCTTTTCGGTTTCTATGAACTCCCGCAGCGCTTTCATTTCCTCGCTGAATTTTTCGATATCCGCCATTGCTGTGACGGCTGTTTCGGGTACGGTCGCCAGCCGTATCAGCTCGTCCATATTCCGCACAAGCTCGTCGATCCGCTGCTGTGCCGCCTGAATGCTGCCGTTTTGATTAGGATCAAGCACCTCGGTTATGCTTTCGCGGAGCGCTTTTGCCACATCGTCCTTGACCTCGCAAAACTCGTTTATTGCGCTCACAATCGCTCTGTGGAGCGCCTGTTCATCTACAGTCGGTGAACTGTGACATTTTTTCTTGCCGTACTGAATCCTACTCACACACCGCCACTTGACTTCCTTGAAGCCCTTCGCCGTCCAAGTAACTCGACGGTAATGCTCCCCACATTCGCCGCAGATGAGCAGTTCCGAGAGCGCGTATTTGGCACTGTATTTTCCTTGTCCGGTCTTGGTAAGTTTGTCGGCAATCGTCCGCTTCGACGAGCGCCGTGCCATTTCTTCCTGCACCCGATTAAAATCGGAGCGGGAGATAATCGGCTCGTGATGGTTCTTCACAAGGTACATCGGAAGCTCACCGTTGTTCTTTCGCATCTTTTTCGTAATGCAATCGGTCACATACGTTTTTTGCAGAAGCGCATCTCCCGTATATTTCTCATTGGTCAAAATCCGCTGAACTACCATTTTTCGGTATGGCGAACTGCCACCTTTTGTAGTCAAACCCTTTTCGTTCAGCCTGTCAGCAATCAGATTCATGCTCATTCCATCAAGGTAGCAGCGATATATTTCTTTGACAACCTCGGCTTCTTCGGGAATTATTTCCGCGTTTCCGTCGTGACCTTTTCGGTAGCCGAGCAGCCTCGCGTACTGCATCGGCACATTTCCGTTCTTGAAGCTCTGCCGCACTCCCCAGGATACGTTTTTGCTGATAGACTCCGACTCCGCTTGGGCGAAGCACGACATAATTGTTATCAGCATTTCGCTTTCCGCAGTCAGAGTGTTGATGTTTTCTTTTTCGGATATAACAGCAATTCCAAGAGCTCTCAGTTCTCGTATGTAACCAAGACTATCGACGGTATTCCGTGCGAACCGTGAGAGTGATTTCGTGAGAATGACATCGATTTTTCGCTGTCGGCAGAGTCGTATCATTTTCAAAAATTCGGGACGCTTTTGAGCTTGCGTACCAGAAATTCCCTTGTCTGCGAATATTCCTGCCATCTGCCATTCCGGATTACTGTTTATCTTTTCGGTATAATAGCCTATCTGCGCTTCATAACTTGTTTTCTGTTCCTCATCGTCGGTACTGACGCGGCAGTATGCAGCCACTCTCAAGCATTTTGCCGCTTGCTTGTTTTCCTCGCATGATTTTGCAGGGATTACGACTACCCGCATTTTGCCTTGTGCCAATGCTTGCATCATCTTCTCGCCTCGCTTATTGTCGCATATTTCAATTGAGCGCATCTTATTATAAGTGCTTCAACCTTTTCCTTATCAGTATCTTCCGAATTGATTAACCGATTGATTTCATTAGTCATGCGCTGAATCTCGTCAGTCGGCTCATATTCTGTGAACACTATTTCCTGCTGCCGCGGCTCATTCTGCGGAGCGGGTTTGCGGTATGTATTCCGTTCTGCCTTTATCAGAGCCGCCAGCCGGAAGTCCTCTGAAGTTATAATCTGCGGATAACTGTTCTCGCCGACATATTTTCGGTTTTCAAGCACTCGGCAGACCATGTTTTTATTCCAAACCGCCTTGCCCGTATTATACGGTATCCTCATTTCTGCCGCTATTGTTTTTAGCGACTTGCCGCCTATGTATTTTTTAAATATTTCCTGTACTGTTTCTGCTTCGGGAACGTTCAACGCATATTTTCCGTTCACCATGCAATATCCAAATGGTATATTTCGATTTTTCACCATTTTCTTACCTCATAATCTGTTCCACAAAGCCGATTCTGCCAATCAATTCAAATCGAATTTCCGATTCTGACAGCACCGTGATCTTTTCAACGATCTGTCCGAATTTGATTTCATCGAATTCGTCTATCTGTTCGGCTTTATCGAATATTCCGATCAGCTTTCGCAGATTGTCAAGCCTTTCGCCGTCCTTATCGTCAAGGTTGGCGTGGAGCTGCTTTTGGGCGGTCATCAATTTTCGGTCGAGTTCTTTGGTGCGCTCCATGAAATACGCAGCGTCAAGCGTTCCTTGCGAGTTCAGCATGGTCAGTAAGTAGGCTCGCCGCTTGATCTCGGATATTTCCTTGCGAAGCTCCGCAAGCTGTGCGTTTCCCGATTTCTCTCTTTCGTAGAGTGCTTCAAGTTGACGGAGCATTGGCGCGAGGAGTGCTTTGTGATGCGCTTGAATTTTATTGAACATTCTGACAAATGCCATGTAGACTATTTCTTCTGCGATTTGCTTGGCTGAGCATTTATCGGCAGATTCGTCATGCTTTCGACAAACCCAGTAAACCCTGTTGCTGCGGCTCTTTCTTTTATAAAGCGTTCCGCATTCTCCACAGTAAATCTTTTTTCGAAGCGGATATGATACGGTGAATTTGCCTATATGCGATGCGCCTTTTCTCTCTATGAGTTGCTGTACGCTCTGAAAGACCTCCCTTGATATAATTGCTGGATGTGTTTCGGAAACATAGTATTTATCACGCTCTCCCCTGTTTTCACGGCAGTCGAACGGAAGTGTGTCAGTAGTATACCATTTATGAAAAATCGAGTCGCCGGTATACTTTTCGTTTGTAAGAACATATTTCACCGTAGCAAGCTTTACCCGATATTTCTTGGCAAGCCGCTCCGCGCTCACGCCGTTCAGATAGTCCGAAAAAATACCGCGGACAATCTCCGCCTTTTCTTTGTCAATTACAAATTTACCGTTTTCACGGATATATCCGAACGGTACCGCGCTCGGGACATAGCTCCCGTCCGCCATGCGCTTTTGAAAGCCCATGCGTACATTCCGTGAGATCGACATAGATTCCTCTTGGGCGAACTGGCTGTATATCGCCAGCATCATTTCCGAGCTTATTTCGTCCGTATCAATATTTTCCTTTTCAAAATATACCGACACGCCGAGGGTTTTCAGCTCGCGCACAGCCTCGAGGCTATCCTTGGTGTTTCGGGCGAATCTTGAAATTGATTTTGTTAGTATCCGATCGATTTTCCCTTTCCGGCAGTCGCTCATCAGTCGTTGGAATTCGGTGCGCTTTGCCGTTGACGTTCCACTTATGCCTTCGTCTGCGTACATATCGACGAATACCGCGTCGGTGCTGTTTTGGAGCAGCTCGGTGTAATAGCGAATTTGTGCCGCAAATGAGTTTAGCTGATCCTCGCTGCTGCTTGATACGCGCGCGTAAGCGGCGGTTCTGACGACTTCCGCCGACCGTTCTTTTGCGGGTATTATTGTGATTTCCGTCATCTCATCACTTCCTTTCGTAACACATCATACCGAAAAAATTCAGGTTTATCTATTACTAATGTCACCGAAATATCCGCAACTTTTTGTATCAAAACCAACAAAACCAGACAGGGGTTCAAACCTCCGCAAGCCGCTTTATGACAGCACTTTCGATTTTCCTGCGCTGCGCCTCGGTTATGAGATTTTCGCTCAACAGCTTGTCCAGAAAATTTCTGCATAAATAGAATTTGTATCGAGTGATTGCTTCGTTATTCATATCTACCTCAATTATATTTTGAATTTAGCCCCACACTGATTTTCAGCGCGCGGTCGACCTCGTCCATTGTGAAATCGTTGATCCTGCCGACATAATCGGTCAGCCGCGATTTGTCCAGCACACGGATTTGTTCGAGCATAACGCTCGAGTTCTGTGGCAGATCGGAGCTGCCCGCGAACGTATACACGTGAACGGGAAGCCTGTTTGGAATGCGCTTTGTGGTAATCGGCGCGGCGATCGTCGTGCCGCTGTGCTTGTTGCCCTTGTTATTCTGAATGATTAGAACGGGACGGATTCCACCCTGTTCGCTTCCTATGATCGGCTCTAAATTTGCGAGGTAGATTTGTCCCCGCCTTATGTTTTTCTTGTTCATTTTACTTCCTCACTATGTAAAATCTCGGCTCCGCGTAGATTACACAGAGCCGAAACTTTATATATTAAAGCGGATTTCTCCGCTGTTTGCCTGTAAAAACCTGTCGTATTTGCCCAGCACCCCCGACTAAACCAGAGCGTAGCCGCTCCGAGGGAATATTTCAGACCGTTGCTTAGCATTGCAGCGTCATGGGTCTTTCACCCCAACATGGTTCTCATGAAGCCGCCCCCATTGCTTTAGACTGTGGCTAGACGGAAGTATCATTATCCCCCTGCGCAGGTCATCGCGCACCAACCGCCACATCGGTTTTTGGAGCTTATCCTTATCGCTCGGTTATATATCATCGTGCGGAATAATCTTGAGCCGAGGCTCGTCCGGCAAAGTGCCGCGCTTGTCCGATTTGTGATACAGGGAACGTCTTGGCGGGATGCTGAGGTCACGCTTTATTGCGGCGCGTCGTGCGCCGCTTTGGACGTGAACCCTTCGACATCGTGTCGAATCCTTTCGCTTTCAACCACTCTGGGCTGCGCAAGGGAAGGTATCTGAAATACTGCTATTCAATTTTCAAAGAACTCGAGAGCGGAATTTACCCTCTCATAATATTCGGAAATTAGCAAGGGGGTTTGACAACCGAAAATCCTGATTATTTCAAAATTTCATACAGTTTGCATAAAATTCTGCGCTTCATTTTGTGAATATTTTGCTGAGTTTTGTGCAGCTCCTCGGCAAGCTCACGCTCTGTCTTATCCGAATAATAAAGCTCATAAATAAGGAAGCGCTCGTCAGCAGTTAGCTGCGCGAGCGCTTGTTCAAGTATTATTTTATTGATTAAGACATTCTCAAAGGGCTCGGTTTTATCGGGTATTTCAATTCCGACCGACTCAAGCCTTTCAAGTGAATCCTCCTTTCCGGGTATTGTTTTTACTGTCATAGCTTCGGAATCGATTATTATCCGTTCTCGTTTGCGCCTGAGTTCTGCATAATTGCTGTTCCATTCGGAACGCTTCAAGAAAGTATAAATCTCATCCGAAACCTCTACGGTTTTTCCGTCAATTCTGATAATATGTTTCTTGGACATTGCTTGTCCCTCCTGTGTAAATTGTTTTTTTGGTGTCTTCAATTTACACAGGGTGGAGACCTGCACCGAGCTGATGCCCGTTTTAGTACAGAAAAATATCCGAGGCAGAATGTTGCCTCGGATTTGAAATTATCTAAAAGAGCCGATTGTTTTGTCGGTGATCCGCCGATGCTGCCAAACAGCCTTTTGATTCCACAGGCTGATTTGGCTTCGCCGGCTATGATAATCAACTCCTATTTTCCGTCGTTAAATTACGGTTTTATATAATTAACAAAACTTTATTTATTGGTTGTCTTTTCAACACAGTCCTCTGATTGACAGAGTATAGCGATTTCTTTTTCAGTATACTCACCAAACCAATTCTCTTTTCTCTTACTAATCAATGTCATAAGTACTTCATTCCTCTTACCAATAGACAAAAAGAAACAAGCAATAAATAAAGTAATTACGATTACGCACAAGCTGATACCTATATATGAAAAAAGGTCATTTCTAAAAAAGTTATATATTAACGGACAAACCGATAACCCTAAACATATTGATTTCAACATAACCATTAAGCGGTTGTAACACACTTCTTGATAAAGATCATAATATTCCGAATTAAAGGGGGCAACATTCCCATCAGATTCGTTTTGCACAATTTGTAATAGCGCTTTCTTGCTGATTATACGGTTTCGATATAAATACCCAACAACGAAATCAACAACAATAAACGATACTATACCAGCCGTTTGCGCAAATACTGCTGCCAAAACAATCGCAATCAATACTGCTGCTGTTATTATTAAAGGCACATAATTATGCCATAATTGAGCAAATCGTTCTTTTAGTTTCATAAATCAACCTCCTATCATATGTATGACAGCAGACCCAACGTCCACTGTTACTTTTCCTTTAAGATCTCCCCAAACCCTTTGACGATGGGCTCAAGGAAATAATCCATTACCGTGCGCTTATCCGTTTTTATCTCGACCGCGCCCGAAAGTCCCGAAATAACACGTATGTTCTCGTTACCATTGTCAAGCTCCAGCTTGACGATATAAACGCTGCCAAGCTGCTCGTTTGCAAACGAGCTCGGGCTTATATACTTTACTGTTCCTTTGACAGTACCATACTTGTTGTACGGATAAGCCTCCAGCTTTATTTCGGCTTCCATTCCGAGTTCAACGTCCGCTATATCCGTGTTTTTGACATAGCATATCATTTCGTTCGGGGTGTTGTCGGGGACTATCGTCACAAGCTGCTGCGCAGAAGTCACGGTTTCGCCGAGTGTATTTACGCCGACGCTGTTAACATATCCGCTGACGGGCGCAGTTATAATCTGATATTCCGTTGACAGCCTGTATTTTTCGAGATTTGCCTCAATCTCGTCAAGCTTGCTGCCGATCTCCGAAATGTTGGAATTCACCTGTGAACTGTATTGCACCTTTGTGTTGGATATCTGCAGCTCCGCGTTATCCACCGCCAAAGCGTATTGCTGCACCGACAACTCCTGTGCCTTTATCTGACGCTCCGTGCCGCCTGTGCTTTGATACTGCTCCAGCTGCAGCTGAGCGATATCTCTGTTGATCTCGGCGGACTTTTTTTCATTTTCAAGATTGGCAAGCGTGTTTTTGTATCCCGTATTTTCGTCAATTATCGCTTGGATATATGGCTTAAGTTCGTCGGGATAGTCGCTTATTTTTATCTTGGACAGATCACTTCCGCCGATTATTTTCGTGTAAATATCCCGCTGCGATTCAAGTATTTTCCTTTGCTTTTCCAACTGATTAACGTCAATTTCGAGCGCTTCCGTATCAAGCTCTATCAATACATCGCCTTGCTCAACGAAATCCCCTTCGGTAACATTTATAGATTTGACCGTTCCACCCGAATAAGTCTTGACCACATTAAGGTTGCCAATAGGCTGAACGCTGCCGCTTGCGGTTGTAACCACGTCTAACTCCGAAAAGCAAGCCCAGATTATCGCGCCGATAAGCAGCGTAAATATCCCGATAATTATAACTGTTCCGGCTTTGTGCGCGGGTCGCTCTATTATCTCGAGAAGCGACGGCATAAAATCATATTTCAGTTCCTTGTCGCGCTTTTTGCCGTGCTTCAGGACGTACTCCGTCAGCGCATTGTTCATCGATGTCACCTCGCTTCTGCTGATTGTAAAGATGAAAATATAAGCCCTTTTGCTCCATTAAATTCTCATGGGTATCGTATTCCACAAGATTTCCTCTGTCAATAACCATAATCTTATTTGCGTCTTTCAGTGTGGAAAGTCTGTGGGCGATTATCAGAACAGTTCTCCCCTTGCATATTTCCTTCAAATTATTTTGAATAATGCTCTCGGATTCATAGTCCAAGGCAGAAGTTGCCTCGTCAAAAATGAGTATTCTCGGATTATTCAGAATAGCTCTTGCAATTGCTACCCGCTGCTTTTGACCGCCGGATAATCCCATTCCTTTTTCGCCGATTATCGTGTTATATCCGTCGGGGAGCTCAAGTATAAAATCGTGTGCTCCGGCAATTTTCGCGCTGTTTATGATTTGGTCCATTGAGGCTGTCGGACAATGTATTGCAATATTTTCCGCGACCGTTCCATTGAACATAAAGTTCTCCTGTAAAACAACGCCTATCTGCTTTCGCAGCATAGCGGGATTCACAAGCGAAATATCCATTCCGTCAATTGAAATTTTGCCGCCCTCGGGTATATACAAGCGCTGAATTAACTTGGAAATCGTACTTTTACCCGAACCGCTTCTGCCGACAACACCGACTATCGTATCCGGCTCAATTTCAAAGCTCATACCCTTGATAACCTCGCCGCCCTGCGGATTATATCTGAAACGCACTTTATCAAATACGATTTTTCCGTTGATTTTAGGCATAGAAGTTTGATTGGCGTTAAGAACAGGTTCGGGAGCAGTATTGAAAATATCTCCGATTCGCTTTACCGAAAGCGATGCCTGCTGATACTCCTGCCAGAGCTGCACAAGCCGCAGCACCGGACCGCTTACTCTGCCCGAAAGCATACGGAACGCCACAAGCTGACCGACCGTGAAATTGCCGTCCATTACAGCTTTCGCTCCAAAGAACAAAATCAGCAAATCAAATAATTTCTGAATAAACTGTCCGGTTGTTCCTGCCGTCGCCGAAACCATTGAGGTTTTATAGCTTGCCTTGACGTAATCCGATTGCAAATCGCCCCATTTTTTCTCAAATTTAGGTTCGAGAGCGTAAGATTTCACGGTCTGAACTCCCGTTATGGATTCCACCAGAAACGACTGAGTATTCGCTCCTGCTTCAAATTTTTCATCAAGCCTTTTCTTAAAAAGAGGTGTAACAATAGCGGATAAAACTGCGTAAACGGGAATGGAACATATCACTATAACCGTAAGTGAAGAACTGTAAAAAAACAGCACCACAATGTACACAATTATGAAAATAAGGTCAATCATTGAGGACAGCGGCGTGCCTGTGAGAAAATTCCGGATACTGTCAAGCTCGCGCACTCTTGCCACCGTTTCGCCGACGCGCCTTGACTCAAAATATTTCAGCGGCAGCGCGAACAAATGCCGAAACAATTTGAAGCTCAGCATTACGTCTATTCGGTTAGTCGTGTGCGTGAAAACGTAGTTTTTCGCAAGTCCCAGAATAAGCTCGTAAACGTAAACTATCCCGATACCAATTGCAAGCACGTTCAGCGTCGACATACTGCGATGCACAAGCACTTTATCAACGACAACCTGAGTCATTACAGGCGTCAGGATTCCCAAAATCTGCACCGTAAAAACGGCTATCAGAACCTGTATAAATTCCTTTTTGAATTTAAGTATTGTCGGGATAAACCATTTGAAGCTGAAAATCGCCTCTCTGTCCGCAATGCCTTTTTTGCTGATAATAACCGCCGTACCGTCCCATATCTCCGCAAGCTCCTCGCGGGATTTTATTTCAGGCTGAGTTTTATCCGCGAATAAAAGCATAAATTTATTTTCGGCGGATTTCGCGATTATAAAGAATTCGCCGTTGTTATCCTTTGCTATGATGGGAGAGTTGACATTTTTCAGCTTGGTAATATTTAATCGGCAAAGCCTTGCGCGCATTTTCAGCTTTTTGGCAGATTCGACTATTTCTATTTCTCCGTTTTTCTGTTCGGGGTCAAGCACAGACAAGCCTTCCGCCTGCTCTTTTGTGATTGGAATACCGTGGAATTTCATCACTATCATAAAGCAAGTAAGCCCGCTGTCCTGCGTTTTCTCCATTTTTCGACCTCCCTTTCAAAAAATATGCGGCAGCATTTATGACTGCCGCATTAATTATTTTTAAGACATAAATTATGATACTTGCGTTCCAACCAAAAGCTGATTTGCAAACTCGAAGTTGTCTGTACCGCTCTGCATATTCACGCAGTCCGAAATATTGCTCTCGTTCAGGAACGCCGCCATATTTTCCGTGAGTATCATCACCTGAATGTCAATCTGATTCGCCGTATTTTCGTTCTCGTCCGATGTCGATGCGCTGTCGATGACCTCGGAAATAACGGTATTGTCGCTCTCCGTGAGCAGTTCGGAAACGGAATTATCGCCGGCGTAAAGCTCATCGAGAATATCCGCGTTTGCCTGAGCAAACTCATCCTCGGTCTTAGCTGCCTCAATAGCTGCAAGCTCTTCTTCAGAGAGAATTCTCTCAAATTTGCCTGTTTCAACATTGAACGTACCAGATACCTCATCTGCAAACTCGAACGTAAATCGCTCACTGTCAAAATTGCGGATCGTCAAAACGTCGTCGCTCTCGGTAATTGTAATTACCAGTTCTCCGCGGTCCGTCATCTCAAACGAGACCGCGTCGGAGCTGATGTCTAGGAGTTCTACCTTGTTATCGCCGTCGTTGTCCTCAATTATATCCGATCCGTAACCGATACCAAATCTGTAGGTGTCATTGCCCAAGCCGCCGTAGAGGAAGTCGCTGCCCTCGCCGCCGTCAAGGATATCGTCGCCGTCGTTTCCGTTAAGCGTATCGTTTCCGACGCCGCCGAACAGCATATCATCTCCCGCACCGCCCGTGAGATTGTCGTTACCACCGTCGCCGTGCAGCGCAATGCCGTTGTCGCTCCATGCGGTCATCCAATCGTCATATTCAGTCGCGTGAACCTGCTTGATGGGGTTTTCCGCGTCGTCGTAAGCATAGCGTGTGCCGTCCGCAAATCTTACCTCAAAATTGCGGTTGCTTTCAGAGCCGAAGTAGCCCTGAATTATCAGCTTGTCCTCAACGCCCTCAAACGTGATCATAAGGTCGTTCCAATTGTGTCTGTAAGCAGTCATAGCGTCCTCGGTCAGACCAGCTCCGAATAAAATCGTATTGATACCCTCGCTGTCGATAATTGTATCTGTGCCGCTTCCGACATTGAAGATATATGTATCGTTTCCTGCGCCGCCGTAGAGCATATCATTGCCCTCACCGCCATCAAGAATATCGTTGCCGCTGTTTCCGTACAGCTGATCATTACCATTTCCGCCGTACAGCCTATCAGAACCGCTGCCGCCATTGATGTTATCAGAGCCGTCTTCTCCATAAAGAGTAACACCTCTTCCATCCATGGCTGACATATAATCATCGCCGTCCGTACCATAAATCGTTCTGAGCGGACTGTTGGACGCAGTTGCGTGTATTCTTCCGCCGCCGTTAAAGGTAAGGTAGAAGTTCCTGTTTGCCTCGGAGGTAAAGAATCCTTCAATTATGATCTTATCTTCGAAATCTGTGAACGCGATCGTAATGTCATTCCAATTGGTACGATAGGCTTTTATCTGATTTGCCGAATATCCGTTAATATTAATGGTATTAGTACCCTCGCCGTCGCTGATGGTATCGACGCCGTACCCCTTATTGAAGATATAGGTGTCGTTTCCTGCACCGCCGCTGAGATAATCGTTGCCCTTGCCTCCGTCAAGTACATCGTCGCCCGCCTTGCCAGTGATACGCTCATCGCCGTCGCCGCCGTAAAGCGTATCGTTGCCGTCACTTCCGACAATCTGGTCGTCAGAAGCCTGGGCGTCATTTATGATTCCATCGTCATAGATGGATTCCATATATTCGCTTCCGTTCGTGCCGTATATCTTTCTGAGCGGACTGTCCTTCGCCGCCGCTTCAACTACCGTGCCATCCGCAAACACGAGCGTAAAGTTTCTCGCGTTCTTGTCAATGCAATAGTTCTTGACCGTCAAGGTGTCATCGAAACCGTCAAAGGTTATGAGCAGATCGTTCCAGTCAGAGCGGTACGCTTTAATGCCCGATGCCGTAAAGCCGTCGCCGAACATAATGGTATTCACGCCATCGCTGTCCTTGATTGAATCATTTCCGTAGCCGGGGTTGAAGAAGTAGGTGTCGTCACCCGCGCCGCCGTCGATGAAGTCGTTGCCCGAACCGCCGTCGATCATATCGTTTCCGTCGCCGCCGTTGATGTAGTCATCACCGCTGCCGCCGAAAATAACGTCATTGCCGCTGTCCGAGAGGATCTGATCATTTCCGCTGTCACCGAATATGATTTCGTCCCCATCATTGCCGATTATTCGATCGTCGCCACTGCCGCCTGCTACAATAGAGCTGTTCTCGTTGACAATATAGTCGCTTTCATCAGAGCCCGAAAGGAACTCATCATTTACTGCGGATACTCTGTCCTTAAGCGAAGTTCTCTCGCCGCCGACTTCAAGAATATAATTATCGGGATTTTCTGCGAAGCCATTTATAATAAGCTTGTCCTCGCTGTCACTGAGAGAAATAACAATATCCTCTCCAACGGAAATGATATCAAGCTCATCAAGGGAAATTCCATCTGCTATTTTTATTGTAGAAACGCCCTCGCTGTCGCTGATAATATCGGTGCCGTAATTTCTGCCAAAGACATATGTATCGTTATCGGAACCGCCGTAGAGGAAGTCGCTGCCCTTGCCGCCGTCGAGAATATCGTTGCCGTCGCCGCCGTAAACAATATCGTCGCCTATTCCGGCATAGATAGCGTCATTGCCTTCGTTACCGTAGATTACGTCATTTCCATCGCTGCCGTAAACAGTATCATTGCCGCCGAAAGCGTGCATAATGGAGTCGTCAACAACCGCCTTGAGAACGTCGTCGCCGTTTCCGCCGAAAATATGCTTGAACGGGCTGCCCTTGTCGGTAACGTGCATCTTTACGCCATCGAACTCAAGGTCGTAATTTGCGTATTCCTCGCCCTTGCGGAAGTCCTTGATGACAAGTGTGTCGTTTGTGCCTTTGATCGTGATAGTCACATCGGAGTCACCCGTGCCGTTTACAAGGATATCCGTGGGATTGAGCCCCTTAAAGCGCAGTGTGTTCAGACCGTCTGCGTCAATTATTGTGTCGCTTCCGTAGCCTTTTGCGAAAACGTATGTGTCGTTGCCAGAGCCGTCTTTGAGAATATCGTCGCCAACTCCGCCGTCAAGAAGGTCATCGCCGTCATCACCGTAGATAGTGTCGTTGCCTTTACCGCCATAAATCGCATCATTACCATCGCCGCCGAAAAGGAGATCGTTCCCGTCGCCGCCGTTGATAGTGTCGTTTCCGCCGTTTCCATAAATAACATCGGCTATCGTAGTTCCATTTATGTAATTTCCGGAATCCGAATCTCTGATTGCTCCGAAAACCGAAGTGTCAACTATGCCAAGGTATTGGGGCGCATTAGCCTCAATGTATGTTCTGAATTCAGTGAACAAGCGATAATCATTTTCAATATTTGAACCATAATATCCAAGATATGAGCAAGCGTCAGAGAATGTTTTTTCGCTAATATACCCTAACTCCAAGTCATAGAGCATATGTCTATTGAAGAAACCCATATACGGATTTCTGTTTCCATCTTCATCTACATCTGCTCTGATATAATTAAGGTGTTCTGTGATCTGGCTGCCAATCATTGCAAAACAATACAGTTCAACGAGGTTGTTATATACCCTATTAAGTATTGGAGCTGCTGCAGAATTAGGATTCTCGCCATTCACGCCCATAAACCCATTTCCCATCAATGCCTCGATTACAGCGAGGTTCTTTGCATTTACATAACTACCCCTGCTCCCGTCCTCAACATCTTCTGTATGGCAGATGAGATGGAGTATATCTTCAACAATTGCGAGTCTGGTATCGTTGTCGGTTTCGGAAACAAAATCTTCGACCAATTCTTTCAACCTGCCTGTCTCGTCCAATGCAATAGCGGCGTGTAAAGAATTTACCTTTCCGTAGCTTCTTACATTGGGCAGACCGTCCGTCATATCCGTTACGCCAACGATCACCTTTTCGATAGCGTCGTAAAGATCAGATGACACCCACATTTCGCCAATATCTCCAATAGTATCATCCTCATATATAAATGTCGCAACATTACCAATAAGAGCCTCTGTTCCCGTTGATTGATTGACATATTCATAGTTCAAGTTTATGGCTTTGATATGCATATCTTTAAGGGACTTCAATTCGCCTTGATCCGAAACCCCATCACCGTTTTCGTCAACCCATAATCTGAGTTGATCGAATATCTCGTCATTTTCATCGATTACGCCGTCGCCATTGGTGTCATATTGCGAAAGAGCTTCAAATCCGTTCTTTGCTTTTGAACCATCGGCGAGCAAGTGGAAATCTCCGAACACTTCGCTGCCATTGTCTATCAAACCATTGTGATTCTTGTCGAGCGCAAGGATAGCGTCTTTGCGTGTCCAGTTGATCTTCTCTGCAAAGCCGTCGCAGTTGAGGTCAAAATGCGCACCGAACTTCTTCGTTTCAATGTCAAAGCCATCCTTGTTCAAATCAAGAATTAAGGGATCAACTCTTGCGCCTTCGGCATCGCCAGTATCGCCTGCAGCACCACCCATCCCATCACCGGCATTTTTATCGGGATCAATATAATTGCCGTCTTCATCGAAAGAATCTCGATACTTTTGTGCTGCATCATTAGCATCTTTGTATGCAGCTTTCGCACCATTTTCAGGATCATTCCACATGTTTTCCATAGCTGTAACATTATCGTGCAAAGTGCCTGTATCAACTCCTGAACCAGAGAGTGCGTCATCTAATTTTTTAAGAGCATCAATTAGTGCTTTGATATCGCTTTCAGAGGCTCCCGCATCTCTCAATTGTTGCTCTAATTCTTCCCAATTGTTAACAGGCTCTTTATTACCAAGAGCCTCATCAATTTGACGTTCCACTTCTCTTATCTGTTCAATATGTTTAGATATAATATTTGTTCCTGCCTCTAAACAATCAGAAGCAACATACAACACCAATGATGTGTATTTGCATCCAGGAACGTACCCTATTGCAGTCCCTAAAATATCCATAAATTGAGATGTAATTTGTCCAAAGGCTGCATTCTTTTTTGATTCGTCGCCTATAAGTTTAGCCTCATTATAGTCATCTACATAATCAAATACATTTAATAAACTGATTACACTCAATGAAACATCTGTAAAAATTGATGCCTTCAAATGAAAGTTTTTGGTTAAATCGGAGACCGCATTTGAAACTGCCTCTAAGGCATTACGCACATTATATATATTTACTGTGTTCTGAACATCTTCCAAGAAATTTAAAACATCACTGTTGTTGCTCATAATTATTTCCTCCATTCATATATACGACAATTTGTTTTACCTTATCTTGATAAAACCTTACTTCGACACTGTTGCTTTGGTCATTGGAATAAAACTTATAATCCGCAGAATCATCATCACTATTATCTGGTTTACCAAATAAACTTTCCACTTCAACTTTTGTTGATTCAAATGACAATCCGGCAAAATCAACTTCAATCAAACCATTGTACCAACCGCGGCTCTCATACAATGCATTTTTAAGCGAATCGCTCGCACCTACATCTTTTGCAATAAATCCTAATGACAAAGAAACGATTTTCTTATCGTTAAGATTGCCATCATTTTTGTACCCGATTAGAGAAACCGTTCCGATGCTTTTTCCCTGATATAAAATACTACATGATGAGATATCGCCGAACGTTGTTAAATTTGTTTCAAGTAATGAATAATCCTCCCCGAAATCCTCTATCGTGCACGGTAAAGATATTTTACTCCCAAACAGCGTAATGTTTTTCACTGCCTCATCAAAATCAAAATCCGATTGACTGCTGCCTGGCTCGTTTTGAGAGTCGGACGAACTAGTGTTATCCGAGTTGGTTTCTGAATCTTGTGAGTCTTTCGATTCTGAAACATGTGTGCTTTGCAATACGCTTGTAACACTATCGGTAACAGCATTACTCGCTTCACTACCAGCACATCCCGTGAAACTACATAGCAATGTTATCGTTGCTAACAGCGCAACCACCCTTTTGCTTTTCCTGTCAAGCCGATTTTTTAATTTGCTAAACATAATACACAACCTTTCTTTCATTCATAGTGCTTAAAACTTTTGCAAAATTCGGCAATGATCAACCCAAAAACCTTTTTTACTTTAACCCTTGTTTAAATTCTCATTCTTGCCTACCTTCAGCTAAGTTCTACTTCAAGGAGCAATAGACCAATGGTTCTTAACTTTTCCGGCAACAAGCATAAAACTCAACACAACAAACGAATATACCACGGCAACGAACAGATTATCATACCCCACAAATTTAAGTGCGAGACATACCATAACTTCTGCCGCCGCAATATTCATCGTCCGTTTTTTGTATACCTTTTGCTCTATTTCAGCTAACGGTTTGTTTCTATCCTCAACGGGAGATAGTACAAGCACAACAAGTGTTGCTGCTACCAAAACGGCAT
>OGUO01000485.1_pt1 | contig 29465 bp, 27 predicted proteins | sample 1553641 | NCBI WGS metagenome assembly OGUO01 (sample SAMEA2579980, study PRJEB22360) | human gut metagenome | biome: human gut; feature: human-associated habitat; material: faeces | place: Denmark | collected 2008/2010 | reverse complement strand
CCCCGCCATGAAGATCACCTTGTCCGCTGCGCTCCTTGCGAATCCCATCTCGTGGGTGACGAGGATCATCGTGCGCCCGGCGTCCTTGAGCTCCTTTATTACGCGGAGGACTTCCCCGGTAAGCTCAGGATCCAGTGCGGAAGTCGGCTCGTCAAAGCACAGTATCGTCGGATTCATCGCCAGCGCCCTCGCGATCGCAACTCGCTGCTGCTGTCCGCCGGAAAGCTCGCAGGGGTAGTTCATCAGCTTCTCGGAAAGTCCCACGGAAGCCAGTATCGAGCGCGCATTCTCATCTATCTGGTTCTTTATCTGGGATTTTTCCTGCGGAGATAGTATTCTGTCGCTCTGCCCTATCTGCATAAGCTCCGGAGCCAGGCATACGTTCTTCAGCACGGTATACTGCGGAAACAGGTTAAACGACTGGAACACCAGACCGAAATGCAGCCGCTTTGCGCGGATATCCCGGTCGGAGTATTTGCAGCTGGCATTGTAGAGTTCCTCACCGTCAAGAACCATTGTGCCTGCGTCCGGGGTCTCAAGGAAGTTCAAGCAGCGCAGCAGCGTGGTCTTTCCGCTGCCGGAGGAGCCGATTATCGCCAGCACCTCGCCCTTTTCCATCGAGAAGTCGATTCCATTGAGCACCTCGGTTTTGCCAAAGCGCTTGAATATTCCGTTTACCTCTAATAAAGCCATTATCGCACCTCCATCAGCCCTGGTAGTAGTTCATCTTTTTCTCGATGAAATTCAGCAGTATCGTTACTATTCCCGTAAACAGCAGATAGAATGCGCCTACATAGAACAGCGGCCAGATGAGGGACTTCAGCGACACTATGTTCTCCGCCGCCTTGACCAGCTCGACAACGGTAATTACACGGGCGAGGGAGGTGTCCTTGACCAGGGTGATTATCTCGTTGCCCATGGGAGGAACGATACGCTTCACGACCTGAAACAGCACGACCTTGAAAAAAATCTGCGCCTTGCTCATTCCGAGCACCTGCCCAGCTTCGTACTGTCCCTTTGGAATGCTCTCGATACCTCCGCGGTATATCTCGGAGAAGTAGCACGCGTAATTGATAATGAACGCCACAATTACCGCGACCGGTCTATCCATCGTCCACTCGGGCTTCCCGAGAAGTCCCGGTCCGTAGAATACCAGGATTATCTGGAGCATGAGCGGAGTTCCGCGGATTATCCACACGAAAATCTTGAACAGCCACTTGACCGGCTGAAACCTGGACGTGGAGCCAAACATGATGAGCAGCCCGAGAGGTATGGCGCCGACAAGCGTCACACCGAAAATGAGCAGCGTCATCAGGAATCCGTCCGCAAGCTGTGCGGTTACTTCAAGAAAAGACATTTTCAGACCTCAAATCTAAATTAACTATGGAATAAAATAACAGCAAGGTGGGGCGAATCCGTCCCACCCTCTTGTTTATTGCGTTTCAGATCAGTTATCGAATGCGTAAACGTCAGCCAGACCGTACTTCTCTGCAAGCTCCTTCAGTGTGCCGTCAGCAACCAGCTCGTCGATAGCGGAGTTGATCTTCTCAACAGTCTTTGTGTCGTCCTTTCTCATGCCGATAGCGTACTCCTCAGGAGTCAGCTCGATACCGTCAACGATCATCAGATCAGAGTAGTCAGTGCCCTCGCCAATGGAAGCCTTTGCCATTACATAGTCCAGAACACCGATCTCAACAGTGCCAGCCTTGAGCTCCAGAAGAACGTCCTTCTGAGCGGAAGCACCGATGAACTCATTCTGGGAGAGAACGTCGTTGGTTTCGATTGCAGTCTGACCAGCGGAGCCGCTCTCGGCAGCGCACTTTGCGCCAGCCATAGAAGCGATGTCGGTGTACTTGTCAGCGTTCTTGGTGTTGATGATAACGACCTGCTTGTTTCTTACATAGGACTTGGAGAAGGACATGTTCTCCTTGCGCTCCTCGGTAACGGTCAGACCGTTCCAGATAGCGTCGATTGTCTTTGCGTTCAGCTCGATCTCTTTCTTATCCCACTCGATCTCCTGGAACTTGGCCTCAACGCCCAGCTTCTCGCATACAGCCTTGGTGAACTCGGTTTCGAATCCGGTCAGCTCGCCGTTCTCATCGTAGTAGTTCATCGGCTCAAAAAGGGTGATTCCGGCAACGAATGTGCCCTTATCAGCTATGTAGTCCCAGTCGGTCTTTTCAGACTTGCTGCAGGAGCAGATTCCCAGTGTCATAACGCCTGCCAGAAGCAGCGCTGCGATCTTTCTGATTTTCATAATTAGTTTCCTTCCTTTAATTGTCTGTATTCTCTGCACATCAGCGTGCAATCACTTTATTATGATAGCACATTCAAGCGGTTTTGTCAACCTTTCAACACAAAAAATCTGTGGGATATTCCACGGGTATTTTTGTGAGTTCCTACAACAGAAACGGGCAGAGAGATACTCTCCACCCATTCCGGTCAGTTATCCGCAGCCACGGTTTCCTTCGCGTCGTGATTTGCGCTGAATATGTCGGCAACGTCGTTGATCGTTATGTACGCCGACGGATCCACATCATGAACGATTGTACGCATTTTTCCGATCTGGAAGCGGTTCACCACGAAATACAGCACAGTTCTGTCAGTGCCGGAGTATCCGCCCTTTGCAGGGATCTCCGTGACTCCACAGCCGAAGCCGTCGCTGAGCGCGCGGCTGACGTCCGCAGCTTTCTGGGTGACTATCAGCGCCGCCTTGCTTCGGCTGATGCCCTCGACGATAAAGTCCAGCGTTTTCAGCGCCGCATAGTACGCGATGATGGAATACAGCGGAAGCACCCAGCTTTCGAAGATGAATCCGCAGGCTATGTAAAGTATCACATTATAGATCATCACGAAAGTTCCGACAGTCATTCCGAGCCTCTTTGAGAATATTACCGCCAGAACTTCTATGCCGTCCATCGCGCCGCCGAAGCGTACTGCAAGTCCGCTGCCTACGCCGGAGATAACTCCTCCGAACAGGGAGCAGAGCACAAGGTCGTTCTCCGCCAACGGAGAAGCAAGGGACACATCAAGTGGGAGCACATCGGTTATCAGCCATGAAAAGAACGAATAGCACGCCACCGCATAACATGCATAGATCGTGAACGCAAGTCCCTGTCGTTTCAATCCATACAAAAAAAGCGGCAGATTAAGCACCAGGAGAAATATAGACAGCGTGAGATACTCAGGCGTAATATATCCCAAAAGCATAGATGTACCCGATATACCGCTGTCATACAGATTCACGGGCATAAGAAACACAGTAATGCCGAATGCGTTGATGAATCCCGCGATCGTGAGCATGATAAAGTTCTTGTAATTGAGCTTTTTCAGTTCGTTCTTCAATATTGTCCTCCTTGTGGTCGTGGTTCAGTTCCTTTCGTCAAGGAACAGATTCCTGAAGTCTTCTGCTGTGTATGAATAAGCCAGCGCCCACATTGCGCGCATGACTGCATACTCTGTCGTCATTCCCTCCGCCGGTATCACTCCCAGATTCCGTGCCGCCTGCCCGACCTCGTACACGCTGAGGTCGCAGCCCCCACGGAACACCTGCGTGGTCATTATCACCCGGACTCCGCAGGCGATGAGTGTTTCCAGGACCTGCGGAAGCCCGCTGTTCTCCGGGATCCCTCCCATGCCGAAACCCTCGATTATCAGCGCATTCACATGCGTTCCCATGTCGTGCACCATCTCCGCAGATATCCCGGGAGTCAGCTTCAGCACCGCCGCCTTGCTGCCCAGGCGGTTGTAGAATACGGTTCCGCCATCGGATTCCCGGCTTCCGGTGCAGACTCCGTCCACCGTCTGCTCGTCCTCCTGCCGGAATCCGCGGAATGCGTCGAAATCCGTTGTGTGGACTTTCCGCGCCGCCCTTCCGGAAATCACCCTGCCATTGAAGCACACCCAGACTCCTCCGCTGCCATGCTCCGCGCAGCGTATCGCGTCCGTGAGATTCCGCGGAGCGTCGCTGTCCGGGGAATCCATCGGAAGCTGAGATCCTGTGAATATCACTGGCTTATCCGGAGCGTGAATCAGGCAGCTCAGCGCCGCCGCTCCGTATGCCATCGTGTCTGTACCGTGGGTGATCACAAATCCGTCGTAGTCCGCCCAGTTGTCGCGGATAATGGTCGCGACCTGCGTCCAGTGCTCCGGCATGAGATTCGTGCTGTCCAGGGAAAAAGGCTGCACCGTATCTATGCTGCAATCCGCATGTATCCCGGAGAGCAGCTGCTCCGCCGACATCTCCGGAGAAAGTCCGCTGCCACTGTCGCCGCTTGCTATCGTGCCTCCGGTGGCTATCAACATTATCTTCATACCGCACCTCTGCGCCGGGCTTCCGCAATAAGTCCCGGCTGTATCTCAGGATAAGTCCAGCTCTGCGGAAGCTCATCCGTTAAAACTATATGCTCGATTTCACTGTTGAGTTCGCCAAATTTTGTGATCTCAGCTGTATAAAGCATTCCGAAAGTTTCTTCACCGGAGGAATTCACCCGGTTCTTTCCAGTGACAGAATATACGCACACCGGTTCGACAAAGAAATCCAGCGCGCCAGTTTCCTCGCGGAGTTCTCTTTCTGCCGCCGCCTCTATACTTTCGCCAGGCTCGCGGTGTCCGCCCGGAAGCTCCAGGGTATCGCGCTCGCGGTGCTTGCAGAACACCCACTTACACTTCGACCTGGCGATTATCACAGCAAATTTGATGCATTCATCTGCAATGCTGTCATAAAACCGTAATGTCATGCGCTCTCCTTATAAAAAAGCACTGAACTGCACGCACCAACAGCGCCCCCGGAGGTGCGCCATTGCAACCGATAAATGCGTGTAATTCAGTGCAAACCATATACCAGCTGAACCGAATTAATTACCTCGGCTCAACTATGAATTTCATTGCGGTGCGCTCATCGCCATCGATGTCCACGGTCGTGAACGCCGGAATGCATATGAGATCAACTCCCACAAGCGCCATGTAGCTGCGCGCAATTGCGATGGATTTCACCGCCTGGTTCGCTGCGCCGGCTCCGACCGCCTGCACCTCAACCTCGCCGTACTCGCGGATAACCGCAGCAATAGCGCCTGCAACGGATTTCGGTACGGAATGCGCCGATACTTTTACTATTTCCATAAAATCACCATTCATTCGCTTGGAATGCCTTTCGGTATGATCAGACGGACCTTATGATCTGCCTGTATCTCTCGATGGAACCGCACTCACCGGTTTTCGTGTCAATATCCATCAGCACGCCGTTCAGCTCTATATCGCCCTCGGCGAACCTGTGCCGTTTGGGATAATAAGTCAGGAAACGCTCTATGATTATGTCCTTTTCAACTCCGAGAATAGAGTCTTTCGGGCCGGTCATTCCCACATCGGTAATATATCCGGTGCCGCCAATAACCTGCTCGTCAGCCGTTGTCACATGTGTGTGGGTACCCACGACCGCGGACACTCTGCCTGCAAGGTAGTATCCCATGGCGCGCTTCTCGGAGGTAGCCTCCGCATGGAAATCCACGATCTTGATACGCGCATCGCAGCTTTCAAGAAGCCTGTCAGCGCACCGGAACGGGTTCTCCAGCGGCTGCATGTATGTGGTCCCCATCAGGTTGATCACCGCAATGGAATACGCCCCCCGGTCGAGCACGCAAATCCCCCTGCCGATGACCTCGTCGTCGAAGTTCGCCGGGCGGATTATGCGCTCATTGTGCTCCCACTCTGCCTCCATCGTTTTCTGACGGAAGCAGTGATTGCCTGTGGTTATGACATCGGCTCCGGCGTCAAATATAGCCCCGGCGGAGGCGGGGTTTATGCCGTTGCCCTCCGCGGAGTTCTCGCCGTTGACGATTATGACCTCCGCGCCGAGCTTCTGCTTGACGTTGTGAAGTTCCCTCTGGAGGGCTTCACAGCTGCGCATTCCCACCACGTCGCCGATAAAAAGTATCTTCATCTATTATCTGTAGATGATCTGATCTCTGCCGGGACCGATTCCCAGGAACTTGATCGGGCAGCCGCAGAGCTCCTCAAGGCGCTTAACGTAAGCCTGTGCCTTTTCGGGCATATCCTCGAACTTCTTGCAGTTGGAGAGGTCGCCCTCATAGCCCTCGATCTCCTCGTAAACCGGGCTGCACTTTGCGAGCTCCTCGAGAGTTACAGGAAAATCCTTCAGTGTCTGACCGTCGGTGGTCTTGTATGCTACGCACACCTTGAGCACAGGGAGTCCTGCCAGGGTGTCGAACTTGTTGATGGCAAGGGAGGTGAGTCCGTTGACGCGGACTGCGTGGCGCATGATAACAGCGTCGAACCAGCCGGTTCTTCTGGGACGTCCGGTGGTAGTGCCGTATTCTCCGCCCTTCTCGCGGATATAGTTGCAGGTTTCGTCGAACAGCTCAGTCGGGAACGGACCGTTGCCGACGCGGGTAGTGTAGCTCTTGCCAACGCCGATAACTTCGTCAATCATCTTCGGTCCAACGCCGGTGCCTACGCAGGCGCCGCCTGCGATCGGGTGGGAGGAAGTTACGAAAGGATAAGTACCGAAGTCGATGTCGAGCAGGGTAGCCTGCGCGCCCTCGAACAGCACCTTCTTGCCAGCCTCGTAAGCCTCGAAAGCGATAACGGAAGCGTCCGCCATGTACTTCGCGAGCTTCTCGCCATAGCCCTTGTATTCCTCATAGATAGCGTCCAGGTCGCATGCCTCGCCGCCGTAAACCTTTGTGATGATAAGGTTCTTGAGCTCGCCGGTTTCCTGAATCTTCTTCTTCAGCACCTCGGGGTGTACCAGGTCGTACATGCGGATACCGATACGCTCGTCCTTGTCGGTGTAGCAGGGGCCGATTCCTCTGCCGGTGGTACCGATATTCACACCGGTCTGCTTCGCCTTGAACTCCTCGGAAAGCCTGTCGAGAAGTCTGTGCCACGGCATGATGATGTCTGCACGCGCGTCTATGCGGAGGTTATCGCAGGTTACGCCGCGCTCGTTCATGTTCTTTATTTCTTCAAGAAGTACGGACGGGTCAACCACAACGCCGCTGCCGATAAGGCAGAGAGTTTCGGGGTACAGGATTCCGGAGGGGAGCAGATGGAGCTTGTAAACCTGGTCGCCGTGAACTACGGTGTGACCAGCGTTGTTTCCACCGCTGGAACGTACTACGACATCAGCCTGCGCAGCCATGATGTCGATGATCTTTCCCTTGCCCTCGTCGCCCCACTGGGTTCCGACAATTACACTTGATGACATTTGATGATCCTCATTTCTGAAAATAGAGTAGTCGGGAGTTATAAGCATACCCCCACATATTAATATTATATCACAACAGGGTAATGAATTCAAGGTTTTTTTGAGATTTTTTCTTGATTCAAGTAAAAATTCCGCCCCGGAATGAGCGGAATACGGAAAACTACTGTTTCCTTTGAGTTTTTATGAGCGTGTAAATATCAACCCATTCAGAAAATGTGCATTTATCAAACACCTCTACGACCTCATCAATATTGTACGAAAATTCTTGATGCTCAATAACATTGTACTCTTTTAAATATTTTTTTGCATACATTAATCCATCTTGGACGGAGCATTCATTTCCAGCAAAAAATCTATTGAATATTTCCATGAAAATTTCATAGTATGCCGGGTCTGCTGTTCCATCGTCTGCCCAGATGTAGGGATTTAAATTACCAATGTAGTATATATATTCTTCGCTTTTGTCCTTATCTGTGAGCCATTGTTTATCAAGATAGGAATAAATACATAGCAAAATTTCATATTTGGTCATTTATTGATCTCCCCCAATAATATTTTTTTCAACATTCTATTATATCACAAACTATCCATAAAGTCAAAAAGAGGGAAGTTTTCACTTCCCTCTCATATGAAGTTATTATCAGCCCTGTGCCTGAGCCTTTCTTTTAGCCTCGATATCAGCAAGAGCGTCCTTTCTGGACAGGTTGATTCTACCCTGGTTGTCGATCTCCATAACCTTAACGATTATCTCGTCGCCAACGGAAACTACGTCCTCGACCTTCTCAACGCGGTGGTTGTCCAGCTTGGAGATGTGCACCATGCCGTCCTTACCAGGAGCGATCTCTACGAATGCGCCGAAGTTCATGATACGAACTACCTTGCCCTTGTAGATCGCGCCGATCTCCGGAGGATTAACGATGGTGGAGATCACCTGAACACAAGCGTTAGCCTTGTCAAGATCAAGACCGCAGATGAATACGTTGCCGTCGTCGTCGATGTCGATCTTAACGTCGAAGTCAGCGCAGAGCTTCTGGATAACCTTTCCGCCCTTACCAATAACCTCGCTGATCTTGTCAACCGGTACCTTGGTGTGGATCATCTTCGGAGCGTACTTGCCGACAGTCTTTCTAGGCTCCGGAATAGCCTTGAGCATTACCTCGTCAAGGATATAGTCGCGTGCCTTGTGGGTCTTTGCGAACGCAGCCTTGATGATCTCCGGGGTCAGACCGTCGATCTTGAGGTCCATCTGGATAGCGGTGATACCATCGTGTGTACCAGCTACCTTGAAGTCCATATCGCCGAAGAAGTCCTCAACGCCCTGGATATCGACCATCGTATCCCATCTGTCGCCCTCGGTGATAAGACCGCAGGAAATACCTGCAACCGGCTTCTTAATCGGAACGCCGGCGTCCATCAGAGCCAGTGTGGAACCGCAAACGGAACCCTGGGAAGTGGAACCGTTGGAGGAAAGCACCTCGGATACAAGACGGATAGCATACGGGAAGTCCTCAACGCTCGGGATAACCGGCAGAAGAGCACGTTCAGCAAGCGCGCCGTGACCGATCTCACGTCTGCCCGGACCTCTGCTTGCCTTGGTTTCGCCTACGGAGTAAGCCGGGAAGTTGTAGTGATGCATGTAGCGCTTGCCCTCTTCCTCGTCAAGACCCTCCAGCTTCTGGCTGTCGGAAACGGGACCGAGGGTGCATATTGTCATAACCTGGGTCTGACCTCTTGTGAACAGACCGGAGCCGTGAACTCTGGGCAGCATGCCAACTTCAGCAGCCAGCGGACGGATCTCGTCCATCTTTCTACCGTCAACACGCTTGTTGTCGTCCAGCAGCCAGCGGCGTACTACGAACTTCTGGAGCTTGTATATAGCCTCGTCGATCATTGCGATCTTCTCGGGGTAAACTTCATCGAACTTTGCGTGGATATCGTCAACGATGGGCTTCAGGCGCTCCTCGCGAATATTCTTGTCGTCAGTGTCGAGAGCGTATCTGATACGCTCGATAGCGAAATCAGAGATAGCGTCGAACATGTCGTGGTCAACTTCCTGGGACTCGAACGCGAACTTCGGCTTGCCGATCTGAGCCTGGATATCCTTGATGAACGGGATAAGGGACTTCACGATCTCATTGTGGCCTGCCATGATAGCGTCGAACATTACGTCGTCCGGAACCTCGTTAGCGCCAGCCTCGATCATTACTACCTTCTTCTCGGAGGAAGCAACGGTCAGGTTCAGGTCGGACTTTGCTCTCTGCTCGAGGTTCGGCATAAGTACGATCTCGCCGTCTACCAGACCAACGGAGATACCGCCGATCGGACCGTTCCACGGAATATCAGAGATGGAAACGGCGATGGAAGCGCCGATCATGCCGAGGATCTCAGGAGAGCAGTCGGGATCAACCGCGAGTACAGTCATTGTGATGGCAACGTCGTTGCGCATGTCCTTCGGGAACAGCGGACGCATAGGACGGTCAACCACACGGGAGGTCAGGATAGCCTTCTCGGAAGGTCTGCCCTCTCTCTTGAGGAATCCGCCGGGGATCTTGCCCACTGCATACAGCTTTTCCTCGTAGTCAACGGACAGAGGGAAGAAATCCACGCCGTCACGAGGCTTTGCGCTTGCAGCTACGTTTACCATAACAACGGTTTCGCCGTATCTTACCCAGCAGGAGCCGTTAGCCAGACCGCATACCTTGCCGGTTTCAACGGTCAGCTCTCTGCCGGCGAACGTTGTCTTGAATACTCTGTAATTCTCGAACATTGCATTATTTCCTTTCAATAAAAAATCCTTTTACTGAAGGCACAGCGATAGCAATTAAAGTCAATATCCGGCTGCCCGGATACTCAATTTAATGCTAAGACCTGCGCCTTAGTAAAAAAGGCAGCACTGTTTCGTGCGCAGCGCTGCCCTTTACTCCATAAATTACTTACGGATACCCAGCTTAGCGATGATCGCACGATAGCGCTCGATATCCTTCTTCTGGAGGTAGCTCAGAAGGTTTCTTCTGTGACCTACCATCTTCAGAAGACCACGGCGGGAGTGGTGATCCTTCTGGTGAACCTTGATGTGCTCAGTCAGCTCGTTGATTCTCTGGGTGAGAATTGCGATCTGTACCTCGGGAGAACCGGTATCCTGCTCGTGCAGACGGTTAGCCTCGATTACGGCTGTCTTTTCTTCTTTTCTTAACATAAAAACACCTCATTAAATTTATTCCGGGATCGCAGCAGAGGGACTAGGGTGTATCTCCGCTCGGAGCATTATCCGCTCGCCGGGAAACCGGTATGGTCGTGCACATGCACAACATAGGTATTATATCACACTTTTTCAGCTTTGTAAATAGGTTTTTGCGATTTTTTCAAAAAAAGTGGAATATTTTTAGGGGTCACTTGTCCTCGGCGGCACGGACCTGTCTGAAATGCCATGCGTCACGGCACATTTCGTCCAGGGTCTTTTCGGCCTTCCAGCCGAGCTCCTTTTCTGCGAGGGAGGGGTCGGAATATGTAGCGGCGGCGTCGCCGGGTCTTCTCGGACCGATGGTGTAGCCCAGGTCGATCCCGTTAACGCGCTGGAACGTATCCAGTATCTCCAGTACGGAATAGCCCTTGCCGGTGCCCAGGTTATAGGCAGGCGCGCCGGTAATGGTGCGTGCCTTTCTGACTGCGGCAACGTGTCCCTTTGCCAGGTCAACGACGTGGATATAGTCGCGGACGCAGGTTCCGTCCGGAGTGGGGTAGTCGTTACCTGCCACTGCCAGGACGTCGCGCTTGCCGGTAGCCTTATCCAGTACGATGGGCATGAGATTGTTCGGGATTCCGTTCGGGTCCTCGCCGATAAGTCCGCTCTCGTGTGCGCCGACAGGATTGAAATAACGCAGCAGGATCATTGTCCAGGCAGGGTCAGCGGCGGACATCTCGCGGCACAGATTCTCGATGATGAGCTTGGTGCTGCCGTATGGATTTATCGCGGACAGTGGAAAGTCCTCCTTGACCGGAACTGTCGCAGGAATACCGTAAACCGTTGCAGAGGAACTGAACACGAACTTCGTGCAGCCGTACTTCTTCATGGTTTCAAGAATATTAAAGGTACCGCGCAGGTTGTTGGAATAGTACATCAGCGGCTTCTTCACGCTCTCGGGAACGCACTTGTAGCCTGCAAAATGGATCACCTGCTCGATGTCGTTTTCTGCAAATATGCGGTCTACTTCGGCGATGTCGAGCATGTCCGCCTCGTAAAACCTGAAGTCCTTGCCGGTTATTTTTCTGATTCCGTCAAGAGCCTTGGAATTTGAATTATAGAAGTTATCCATCACAACGATTTCTTCGCCTGCATTAAGAAGTTCCACGCAGGTATGGGAGCCGATGAAGCCTGCTCCTCCGGTTACAAGAATAGCCATAGTCTGACCCTCCGTTTTGTTCACTTTTCCGGCGCGCACCGAAAATACACTTTTATTATAATCCTTTTTCAGACGTTTGTCAATAACGATTTGCAAAAACAACGGACGGCATTTTCAGCCGTCCGCCGGGATATTACTCAGTTGTTACGGATTTTGCCAGGTTTCTGGGCTTGTCGGGGTCTATTCCGCGGAGAACCGAGGTGTAATACGCGATCAGCTGGAGTGCGCACACCGTCGGCAGCGGAACCAGCATGTCGTCAAGGTCTGCATCTATCTCTAGCTTCATGTCCACAGTACCCTCCGCGAACACGGTGCCCTTGCGGCAGACCGCGATTATCACACCGCCGCGCGCCTTGACCTCCTCCATGTTGCTGATGGTCTTGGCGAGGATATTCGCCTGGGTCGCCACGGTTATCACCGGGATTCCCGGCTCGATAAGGGAAATTGTGCCGTGCTTCAGTTCTCCGGCAGCATACGCCTCGGAGTGGATATAGCTTATCTCCTTCAGCTTCAGCGAACCCTCCAGCGACAGCGCGTAGTCGAACGTCCTGCCGATGAAGAACAGGTTATCCGCGTTCACCAGCTTGCTTGCGATGAACTGGCACTCGTCCTTGTTGTCAATGACTTTCCGGATAGCAGCCGGAGCTCCCAGGAGCTGCGCCGTCAGCGCCCTCAGCCTGGATTCGCCGATAGTCCCCTTGGCAAAAGCAAACCTGAACGCCAGCAGGTACATCACGGAGATCTGCGCGGTGTACGCCTTTGTGGAGGCTACCGCGATCTCCGGGCCTGCGAGCGTGTGGATGTACATATCCGCCTGGCGTGCGATGGCGGAGTACTTCACGTTGACCACCGCCAGGGTCTTTGCCCCCTTCTGCTTGGCGAGTTCCATGCCTGCCTTGGTATCTGCGGTTTCGCCGCTCTGGGAAACCACGATAACCAGGTCGCCCTCGCCCACGATAGGATCCATATACCGGAATTCGGAAGCGACCTCCACAGTCACCGGGATCCTCGCAAGTCCCTCGATGGCGTAGCGCCCGATTATACCGGCGTGCATTGCGGTTCCGCAGGCAACAACGAATACTCGCTTCACACTGCGGATAAGATCGTCGGTCAGCCCTATATCATCAAAGCATGGAACTCCGTTGCGGCAGCAGGATTCAACCGTCTTTCCGACAATATCCGGCTGCTCGTGGATCTCCTTGAGCATGAAGTGGGGGTAACCGCACTTCTGCGCCTGCTCAACGTCCCACTCCGCAACGCTGATCTCCTTCTTTTCGGGAAGTCCGTGGACGTCATAGAACTCCACGCCGTCGGTTTTCATGCACACGATGTCGTCATCGTCCATCAGGACGTACTTCTTGGTGTATCTGAGGAACGCCGGGATATCGCTGCCGATGAAATACTCGTTCTCGCCGATACCGACAATGAGGGGGGATTCCTTACGGGTAGCATACACCCTGTCCGGAAAATCCCGGAATATTATGCCCAGGGCGTAACTTCCGCGGAGCTCCTTCACGGTTTCGGTAATGGCGCGCAGCGGATTCCGCTCGGAATAGTAGTAATCCAGCAGGCATGCGATGATCTCGCTGTCCGTTTGGGATTTGAACGTATACCCCTTCTCCGTCAGGAATTCCTTCAGCTCTATGTAATTCTCAATTATTCCGTTGTGAACGATGGTGACGCGTCCGTTTGAATGCGGGTGGGAATTCAGGTCGCTCGGCTCGCCGTGGGTCGCCCATCTGGTATGACCGATTCCGCAGTGACCGACAGGACTGCCCTCCTTGACGAGCTTTTCACGCATATCCTTGAGCTTTCCCTTGGTCTTTACCGTCTTTATCCCGGTCTTTTCGAAAACCGCAATACCGGCACTGTCATATCCTCGGTATTCCAGCTTCTCAAGTCCGTCCATAAGTACGTCGGTGCAGTCGCGCTGACCAATGTAGCCTACTATTCCGCACATTATATTTTCCTCCGATCGTGTATTTCTGTATCAAGTTTATTCGGCTCCCCTGCCGGATAAAACCACTTTCTCTGATTATAACACATGCAGCGGAAAAATTCAAGCACCGCGCCGCATTTTTTGCGCCGCTCATGCCGTCGTTTCCGCTGCATGGGGTTATTCTACGCGTATCCCTCCGCCGCCGGGATCGTCCGGCTCAGAGGTATCCGGCGCCGGCTCCTCGGTCGTGGGAGCTTCCGGCTCCGGGGTCGCCGGGGATTCGTCGGAGCCTGGTGTATCCGGCTCGGAGGTTTCCGGGTCGGTAGGTGTCGGCTCGTCAGGCTCCGCCGGGGTGACCGGCTCGTCCGGCGTCGTCGGCTCCGTGGGAGTCGAGGGGGTGGAGGGCTGATCCGGGGCTTCGCTGCTTCCGCTGCCGGAGTAGCTCAGACCGCTGCGCGCGAAGTACGCCTTCACGCCGTCGGCTATGCTCTGCGCGATTCCGTCCTGGTGGGTGGGATCCGCCATGATCATGCACTCACGCTCGTTGCTGACAAATCCCATCTCCACAAGAACTGACGGGAAATCCTGCTGGAGCGTTACCCAGTAGTAGCTGTACTTGTCGCCGCGACTGCTGTTCGTGCCATCGCCGTAAACCTTGCTGTCGTAGTAATTTGAGAGGTTGTCGTTGATGTACTTCGCAAGCGGCTGCGAGAATGACGTGAAGTAATACACCTCAACGCCGTGCGCCTGCTGATTCAGCGCCGCATTGCAGTGCAGCGAGATAAACATATCCGCACCGTAACTCCGCGCAACCGTCGGGCGCGTTTCCGTCAGAATGAACTCGCTCTCGGTCTTTAAGCGGACAACGGTGGCGCCCATCGCCGTGAGCTTCTTTTCAAGCACCTTTGCAACCGCAAGATTCACAGACTGCTCCGTAACATTGCCGATGGAGCCGGGATCCAGCTTGCCGGCTACCTTTCCGTAGCCGTGTCCCGGGTCGATGACGATGACCTTGCCGGAAAGCGAAGCCGTCGGCACATTGAAGGTTATCATCAGGTCGCCGTTTTCATCGTAATACGCGCCGCAGCCGCTGTAAATACCTGCCTGGCGCAGTGTGAGCGTCAGCCGGAATTTCGGCACGCCCTTCTGTTCCACGGTGTCCCAGCTGCCTGCGCTGAACAGGGAGCAGTTCTTGAAATCCGGGAGCTTTGTCACGCTCGTCACGTTGTCGAAAACTATCTCCACCTTGGTGGCGTTGTAGTTCGTGACCCCGTACGGTCCGTCCAGTTCCCCAACATAGGAAACCGGCGCAGTCACGTTGAACGTGGATTTATAGTCGAGGTGCAGCTTCAGGTAGCTGTTTCCGTTGGAATTGCCCACAGCCTTGACGTACAGCGCATTTGTGCCAAGTCCGGTGTCGTAGAACGTCGTTACGTCTGAGGATTTATAGCGCCTGCCGGAGGTCGAGATAACGAAGTCGCCGGAAGCAGTCTTGTAGTAGTCCAGACTGCCTGCCGGGAGCTGCGACAGCACCGGCGACGGGATATTTCCGGAGGTCTGGCTGTCGAACACCTGGGTGTAGTTGTTCAGCGTCTTTATGTAGGTGACGTACTCGCTGCTGGTGACCACCGGGGCGATGGTTCCTACCACCTCGCCGGTGCCAACGCTGGATTCGTCCACGAAATTACTTTCCACCTGCTTCGGAGGCTCCGGCTCGGCGTCTATCGTTATGCTTCCGCCGGTCATGTACTCCTCTATTCCACGATACACTGCGTAGTAGCTCACGCTGCCCAGGCTCTGCTGGGAGCCGACTATTCCCTCGGGGACGCGGTAATATCCCACGAACTTCGCGTAATCCGAGTTGGAGTCCAGGTCCTCGCTGGCTCCGGACTTCTCCTTCAGCGTCACGGTCTTTCCGGCGATGACGGCGGAAACGCTGCTTCCGCTGTATGCCACTGCCTCCAGGGTAACTCTGGAGCCGCCCTCGACCACGATGTCCTTGGTCTGCCCAATGGAGCGCAGCACGTCCACCTGGCGCTCTATAGTATAGTATATCTTCTTGCCCTTATGCTCAATGACGAAAGAATTCCTGCCGACCTTGAGGTCCTTCTGAATGAAGAAGTTCCCTGCCTCGTTCAGCTTTACCTTGCTGCCGTCAAAGTACACATCAAAATTTTCATCGAACGTTCCCATGAACTTCACGGTGGAATCATAGGTCACAAAGCTTGTCTGGGTCGGCGAGATCATCTGGAGCGTGTCGAAAAGCGTGCTCGTATTTATCTGCTCGTCGAAGTACTTCATCAGCGTGTCCGTGGAGCCGAGCAGGTTATCCCGCAGTCCCTGGAGGGAATTGAAGCAGCTTCCGCCGATGTCATCGTAATCCTCCATGATGGAAAGCTGGCGCAACAGCTGGTCCTCATACCAGCCGGAATACTGCCCTATCCTGTCGTTAAGGTGGAGCACATACATCTTCACGCCGTTCTGCTCCGCGAGGTCGTACCACCAGGATACCACGCTGTTGAATCCCAGGGAAGCGTCGCTGTCGGTGCCGTACGCCTTAACCATCACCATGTCCGCATAGCCCCGGCGGATATACTCCCGGGTGTCGCAGTTCCCGTCGTACAGCGCCTGGACGGTATCCGCAGTGGCGGAGCCCTCCTCATTGCTGGAACTGTTCGCCCACATGTCGGTTATCAGCAGTCCCACCGCCGTGGTATTGCTGGTGCGGCGGATAACCTCCGATACGGTGCGGATAATGTACTCGTTCGTTTCATACAGCCAGTTGCCGTAACCTATTCCCGAGCCGCTGCGCATGTACTCTGCGTACATCTCCGGAGTGTCCTGCGTGTAGTAATCCGACAGGAGTATGCCCTCGCAGGCATACTTCATCACAAACTTGTGCACCGCCGCCGCAAATCCGGATTTCAATCCGCCGCCCTGGGCGATAACTTCAGCGACCAGCGAATCCACGTCCAGCTGAATATACGCCGACAGCCCGTATTCATGCGCCTTGTCGATCACCGTGCCCAGTACTCCCCTGCCGGATGTCATATCCAGGTCATAGTATTTCTCCCCGTTGGCGTCAGAATTTATGAGCACTGCGTTCATTTCATACCCGGAAATCTCATCGAACAGCGCCGGGAGTTCCTCCGCAAGCGCAGCGTCAGTGGTTTCCCCGGTGCAGAAATCCTTCCCCGGGAATAGTGTGACGGCGCGCAGCCCGTTCGGCAGGAACACCATGCTCTCGCCGGAAACCAGGTCAGCGGCGGTGAGGTCGCTCTCCTGCTCCGCCGGAGCTTCGTATTCCTCCGCAGTCTGCTGCGGCTCCTCCGATGTCGGGAGCGCTGAAGCGGCGCCTGTCAGGATACTCAGCGATAAAACGGCGCCGAGAAGCCCTTTAAATAGTCTTTTCATTGCAATTCCCCATTATATCAGATCTTTCAGTGCGGATATCTCCTTGTTCACTGCCGCGCTCACCGAGTTTTCCGGCGAGAACACGCTTCGATAGCTGTACAGTGCGAATCCGCCGTAGGAACGGCACTTCTTCGCTGCGGCAAGCTGTCGGGAGATGATGTCGCTGTTGTTTATCCACTCGTATTTTCCGCTGCCCGCCCAGGTGTCCTCGCAGCCCACCTTCGATACGGAAAGCCCGGCAACAAGCGGAATTCCGCCCTTCACCGCCAGAGCCTCCCACTCGTCCAGGGTCACCTTGTACGGCGCAGCGGAATTCTCGAAGCCGTAATATATCTGCGGAATTATCACGTCCAGGTACCCGGAGGTCGTGCACCATTTACGCACATCGGCATACAGCTGGTTGTAATTATTGTCGATACGCCCCTGAACGCTCACGCTGAACAGCGCCGTGGGATTCGTGACCTTCACCGCGCTGTAAAGCTCCTTCACCATTCGGTCGCAGTTGGCGAAGCGGAAATCCGACAGGGTGGAATAGCCGCTAGCGGTATATGCGCTGCTGTCAAAGGAAGCGTCCGTTGTCGGGTAGAAATAGTCGTCAATATGCAGCCCGTCCACGTTATAATTCGCGAGTATTTCCGAAGCGCCGGCAGCGATAAGTGCCGTGACCTCCTCATACGCCGGATTCAGGTAATACGTCCCGTTCACGTCAACGGCGTACTTTCCTTTCATGCCCGTTGCCGTTGCGAAGGTATACACCGGGAAGTTCCCGTAGGAGCCTATCTGCCCGGTACTGCATGCCCTCAGCGGATTTATCCATGCCTGGAAAGACAGGCTGCGGCTGTGCGCCTCCTTCAGCATTACCGCCAGAGGGTCGTAGCCGGGGTCCTTCCCGAGGGTTCCCGTGATATACTTCGACCAGGGGAAAAGCTCCGACTTGTAGTAGGCGTCACTGTGCGACCGCACATGGACGTACACCGTGTTTATCCCCAGGGAAACGCAGTTATCGAACATCGCCGCAATACTCTTGCGGAATCCCTCCCTGGACTGCCCCTGCATTATCTCCGCAAGCTCGATGTAGCTTATCCAGATCCCCTTGACCTCGGAGTAATTCACCGCCTGGTAGCTGTTGCTGCCGTAGTCGTACTCCGGGATATCCGGCGCCGGGGCCGTCGTCGCGGTAGTCCCCCGGGTGGATTCCTCCTGCCGGGAGGTCGCGGAGGTGCTTGTTGTTGCGCTGACAGTAGTCCTCGGCTTCTCCGTCCGGGAAGTCGCGGCGGCGGATTCCGCCGGCGTGCTCTTCTGCGTCGAAGCAGAAGTCTGCTGCTCCGGAGCGGATTCCTCCGGCGTGGTCTGTGCGGTGCTTTCCGCCGGAAAGTCCGGAGTGCTTGCAGATGTCGTGACAGGCGATTCCGGGACGCTTTCGGGGCTGTCTGTGGACTCCGCCGGGAGATTCACGGCAGTGCCCGAGTAGTTTACTCCGCCGGAGCCGCCGAAATCCGCAATGCTGACCCCGGAGGAGCCGCCCTGCGAACTGCACCCCGTAAGAAGCACCGCCGCGAGGAATGCGCAGAATCCTCTTGCTATGTTATTTCTCATGTATGTATTTTCCTCAATTCAGCAGGCTTCCCCATTCGTTCGCCTGCTTTCTATCTTATGGTCAACACTAAAACCTCATGTAAGCTAAAATGTGCAGCATCCCGGTCGCCACACTTTGAAAGACATACGACCTTTTTAAGTGCCTTTACTAGGTCAGCGCCGCACATAACCATTTATTGGATTTGGCGCATGTATTGCTTGCATCTTTTTAAGTTTTCGCTTTTCAATCCGAGTTTCAGGGCTGACATTATATTATACAGATTTATTATAACATCGTTGCATAGGATTGTCAATACCAGACCCAAATCGGGTTTTGCAAAAAGAGTAATAAAGCGCAATATGCGCACAGTCTTTATTTGATGTTGCCTTTAGAGGCGAACTTGAATAAAATGATATAAGGTCACCTCTAAAAAAAATGAGAGGATCGAAATCCTCTCATTTTATTCACGCACAAAAATCAACCCTTAACGTTGTAGTCCTCGCAGAGAGCGTTCATTGCGCTTAATAACTTAGCCATGTAAACGAACGGGCCAACAACGATAAGTGATCCCAGTACATTCCAGAGCCAATAAGTGGAAGCGCCGAACTCTATGGGAATGCCACGTCTTTTAAGCTCATTGCCGACTCTGTCAGAAAGGTTATGATACCATACGATTCCGCCAATGCCCAGTGTAAGACCGGCAACCAGGAAGCACAGCAGACAGAAATGCATCGTTCTCCTGTTATCATAGCGTGAAGCTATAAGATTGATCCTCTCGGAAATAGAGGACATGACAACGATCGGATAAATACCCAGAGTGATAATGCCCAGGAAAATGTACTTTACCAGGGAATAGTTAGCCTTCAGCTTAAGCGCAGGAGCGTTGGAATAATTAGCATTCTGTACTCCATTAGTCAGCGCACCGCATGCAGGACAAGCAACAGCACCAGCTGCCATTTCGCTACCGCAATTTGTACAAACCATAATAATTTCTCCTTTTTATGTATTTCATCGTTGTATCTCAATGAGATGGTTTAATTATACACAATAAGTCACATTTTGTCAATACAATTACGCACAAATTTATATTTATTGAGTAATATTAGCGATCTCAACAAATTTGATTGCCTTTTATTGTAGGCTCTTCCAATAAAAAACCTCCCTGCAATGCAGGGAGGTCCTGGTTTTATTTGGTGTGGTCAAGGTTGAAGTTGCAGTTTTCATGAAACTGCTTGCTTTCCTTTGCGCCTTTGCCCGGCTTTCTGTCGTCGGGGTGAAGCTCGGTATGCAAATCAACATCCTGCGGCTTCCTGTTTCCGCGAACAATGTCTGCATCCTGCTTCATAGTGTGAGTTTTCTTATCACTCATAGCGCCACCGGCTCTGCATTAAACGCAGCCCTGAGCCTTCATAGCCTCTGCAACCTTCAGGAAGCCGGCGATGTTAGCGCCTGCCATGTAGTTGCCGGGCATGCCGTACTCCTTGGCAGCCTCGTCGCAGCTCTTGAAGATGGATACCATGATGTTGTGGAGCTTCTCGTCAACTTCCTCGAAGGTCCAGCTATATCTGATGGAGTTCTGGCTCATCTCAAGACCGGAGGTAGCTACGCCGCCTGCGTTTGCAGCCTTTGCAGGACCGTAGAGCATCTTGTTAGCGAAGTAAACCTCGATAGCCTCAGGAGTAGAAGGCATGTTAGCGCCCTCTGCTATTGCATATACGCCGTTCTCAGCGAGGTTCTTGGCGAAGTCGCCGTTGATCTCGTTCTGGGTTGCGCAGGGCAGAGCGATGTCAGCCTTGATCTTAGCGCCCCAAACACTGCCATCGTGGTACTCAGCGTTCTTGTGAGATGTTCTGTTGACATACTCCTTGATTCTGCCGCGCTCAACTTCCTTGATCTGCTTAACTACATCAAGTTCAATGCCGTCCGGGTCGTAGATATATCCGTTAGAATCGGATACGGTAACTACCTTGCCGCCAAGCTCGGTAGCCTTCTTGGTTGCGTAGATAGCAACGTTACCGGAACCGGAGATGATAACAGTCTGATCCTTGAAGCTCTTGCCGTTAGCCTTGAGCATCTCGTCAGTGAAGTAGCACAGGCCAAAGCCGGTAGCCTCGGTTCTTGCGAGAGAACCGCCGTATGTAAGGCCCTTACCAGTGAGAACGCCGGAGAACTCGTCGCGGATTCTCTTGTACTGACCGAACATGTAGCCGATCTCACGTCCGCCGGTACCGATATCGCCGGCAGGAACATCGCAGTCAGGACCGATGTGTCTGCAAAGCTCAGTCATGAAGCTCTGGCAGAAACGCATAACCTCTCCGTCGGACTTGCCCTTAGGGTCGAAGTCGGAACCGCCCTTGCCGCCGCCCATAGGAAGTGTGGTCAGGGAGTTCTTGAAGATCTGCTCGAAGCCGAGGAACTTGATGATACCGATATATACGGAGGGGTGGAGTCTGATACCGCCCTTGTACGGACCGATCGCGGAGTTGAACTGGATACGGAAACCTCTGTTTACCTGTACCTTGCCGTTGTCGTCTACCCACGGAACGCGGAAGATGATCTGTCTCTCAGGCTCAACGATTCTGTCGAATACGCCTGCGTCGATGAGGTCCTGTCTCTTTTCAGCAACCGGCTGAAGGGTCTCAAAAACCTCTGTAACTGCCTGAATGAACTCGGGCTCGCCGGGGTTTCTCTTCTTTACGGTCTCCAGTAAGTCTGCGAGATACTTGTTAGTTAACGCCATTGTTAAGCAACCTCCTAAATAAATTCCTCCGCAGGCGGTATATGCTCCGGTCTTTCTCGGCGGCTCTGCCTGAATGTGCCGCAGCCCTACGGACTGTATACATTATACAACATGTTCTATGATTTTGCAAGATGATTTTGAGATTTTTTCATTGCAAAAATGCTTTTTGTTTACTTACAACAATACAGCTGTGCTCAAATTGGATACATTGCACAGTATTATTTACTAAAAAAACCTGCTTCGCGGCTGAAATCCTGCAAAAGTGCGCAGAAATCCACTTGGTTTCCAGTTAAAGCAATTGTGCCGGTGCACAGAACGAACGGCGCTGTAAAGCCATCCAAGTACAATGCATACATGCCACATAGGATTTGTTATATGTCCCAGTACACGCTCCAAAGCCGCTTTATGAAATATTGCAAACAAAAAATTTCATTTTGCTGCCTATAAAAAACGAGGGTCGATGCTTTTTCTCTCCCTATGTCAAAAAAATTGCAGTTACCCCCTTGACAACACCAAGTAACTTGTGATATAATTTGTTCATGCAAAACCACGTTCATGAACGTGGCAATTTGTGAACAGAGGAGTGATCAAAGTGGCTGACATTATAAAAGTCCTCGAGCGAGCGCGCTCCATGGAGCTTGAAGTATCCACTCAGCTGGAGCATATAGAACGCCTGGAGCGTATCGCAAAACGTGCACATGATTCCACCGCATATGCACAACAGACCGTCGAAAAGCTCGCCCGGCTGGAAAGGCAGCTGAACGACTGGATCGACCTGATGTGCGACGCAAAGGCGGACGCCCTGCGCTATATCAGCTTCCTGACCGGAGAGGAGCGCAGCGTTATCGAAGGATACTACATACTGGGAAAGAACTGGCAGCAGCTTTCGTACGACCTGTACATGAGCGAACGGCGCGTATTCATGCTGCGGAAAAGCGCCCTTGAGAAGCTTCTGAAAAGGTACGGCGGAGATATTCCGCGCGGCGATGGAAAAAACGCCGCACGAGCCTAACTCACACAACTGAAAGGAGAACAATATGGGAATCGGCACAAGGATACGCGCCCTCAGGGAACGCGAGGGAATAACGCAGGAGGAACTTGCCCGGCGGCTTGGAGTGACTCCCTCCGCGGTGGGAAACTACGAACGTGAGATAAGTCACCCCAAGGAGGAGGTGCTCTACCGGCTGTTCACCGCGCTTTCCTGCGAGCCAAACGAGCTGTTCGCGGATTACTACAACGCGAAGCTTTCACCGGCGCAGATACATCTCGCAAGGTACCGTGAACTCGACGAGCATGGACGGGAGCTTGTGGACGCCTGCACCGAGATAGAATACCGCAGGTGCACCGACGGACTTACCGCAGTCGCCGCAAGGAGCTTCTCCCGGGATCCCTCCCAGCACACGCTGCGGCTTAAAAGGCGCGAGGGCGCCGGGAGCATACTCGACCAGCCGGACGACAGAAAGGACAAGCTATGACAGGTACTCAGGCACTTATCCGCGCCGGGGCGGAATCCCTCCCGACGAGCATTTACTCCCTGGCGGACTGCTTCGGGATAAAGATAGTCACCTACGACGAGTTCACCCGGGTCTACGACATTTCCCGGCAGGAGCTCTACACCTACGCCAGCCGGGGCGGATTCAGCCTGCTCACCGACGGGAGGTTCATTTGCGTGCTGAACACCTGCCTGTGCCATCAACCACGCCGGAAATGGACTGCCGCACATGAACTGGGACACATACTTTCCGGACACATCGTCAGCGAAAGCAGCGCTCCCACCCCGGCGCAGGAGAAGGAAGCCGACCGCTTCGCCGCAGAGGTACTTGCGCCGCTGCCTGTCCTGCATTTCTGCGGAGTTTCCTCCGCTGCCGAGATAGAGCGCCTGTGTGGGATCTCACGGCAGGCGGCGGAAATACGGTTCACAGAGCTTACACGGCTGCGCCGGGAGCAGGAGGACCTATACCGCTCCGGACTGCGGAACATTGCGGATTTCTCCGCCGACGAGATCCCGGAATACACCGAGCCCCGGAGCGTATTCCTCCGCCGGGACATCGACAGGGAGCTTTTCGTGCAGTTCTCGCCGTTCATCAGCAACTACATCAGCCACCGCGCCGCGCACGACGGATATGAACAGTATCTGGCGAGGAACAGCCGCCAGCCTATGGCGATATAAAAACGGACTGCAACATTATCATTACGTTGCAGTCCAATATTATTTTACTGATCCAGTCTGAAATGCACCGGGATTCCGTTGCGGTACTCCACCTGTGGCTCTCCCTGGATAAGCGGCAGGAAATAATTCAGCGCGTCCACTGTAACGTTATTCCCGGCTTCGTTTATCCACTCCCGGGGGAAATTCTTCTCCTGGTTCGCGACCTTGTTGATGTCCGCTGCCACAATCTCCACGCGGTAGGGATTGTTGCTGATACGATGGAACGCCATCATAACTCCGCTTCTGCCGTACTCCAGCGCGAACTGCACCGCTTCCCTGCCGATCCGCTCAGCCTCGTTTATATCGGTAAGGGAGGCTATATGGGAGCTGCACCGCTGCATTACGTTAAGCTCGATGGAGCGCACCTTGCAGCCGATGTTTTCCTTGGTGTATTCCTCCAGCCACTTCCCGATTCCGGAAAGGTACTTATGCCCGAATGCGTCCACCGCCTCGGAGGAGTGGAATCCATCGCCGGGGGTGATTCCCTCGGACACCGCCACGATCACCGCCTTGTATCGAAGCTGCGCCTGCTTTACGTCCTCAAGGTACTTCTCGGGGGAGAACTCACCCTCCGGGAGGTATATCATGTGCGGCGCAGGCTCGCCGTTTGCGCGCAGTACGCAGGAACTTGCCGCCAGCCAGCCGGCGTCCCTGCCCATGATCTCAACTATGGTGACCGAGGGAATGGAATACACGCGGCTGTCGCGGATTATCTCCTGGAGGGTCGCAGCAACGTACTTCGCCGCAGAGCCGAATCCCGGAGTGTGGTCGGTTTCAGTAACGTCGTTGTCGATGGTCTTTGGAACACCAATGACGCGGATTCGTATATCCTTTGCCGTGAAGTAGCTGTGCAGCTTCATAACGGTGTCCATCGAGTCATTTCCGCCGATGTAGAAGAATGCCCGGATATTGTGGCGGTTGAACACCTCTGTAATGCGGAGGTAATCCGTTTCGTCCTCGTGCCAGTCCTTCAGCTTGAATCGGCAGGAGCCGAGTATCGTTGACGGCGTGGTCATGAGCAGCTGCTTGTCATGGTCGTCCATCAGTATGCTGCGCAGATTCAGCAGTCTGTCGCCGAGGATACCCTCGATTCCATTTTCGGCGCCGAATATCTCGTCTACCTCGCTGTTCTGCTCCGCGCCGTTGAATACGCCGGTCAGACTCGCATTTATGGCGGCTGTGGGACCGCCGGACTGTGCCACTGCAATATTGAACATTCTTTCGTCCTCCTGAATTATCTCTGTGGGAAAATCCTGATATAATTTTAGCATATTGTTATATAATTTTCAATAGCCGTAATAGACAAAAAGCCGGGGATATATTCCCGAATGGCTGTGCACATAAACAATAACACTCAATATCTTATCCGCCGTGGACTGAATCATACGGGCAGAAAAAAATACAGGGGCTGTTCTGGCAGCCCCTGCAGGTTTTATTTCAATGAACCCTCGCCACCCATCAGGCGCGTCAGTTCCTCTATCCTCTCGACAGGGAACGGCGGCTCGCAAAGCGGCTTCAAAGCAATGCTCATTATCTTCATGGGATTGTCGTCCGCGGCTGTGCGGTTACTGGACAGCGCTCCGCAGCGGCGGCAGCGGTGTATCACCGCACACTCTCCGTTCTTCCTTATCCACAGCGCTATTGCGTCCATTATTTCGCCGCACTCCGACTGGCGGTCCCCCGGCTCGTTGTCCACATGCAGGCTCGTCAGGCAGTTCGGGCAGTGATTCCTATGATCGCTCCCGGCGCCTGCCGGCACCACTGTCCTTCCGCAGACGCGGCAGGTGAATACCTCGCAGCAGGGGTGATTCCTGTAATATCCCTTTTCGTATTGCTTGCGTTTATTTTCACGGTTCATGTCGTTTCCTCCATACAGTATCCGAAGTTTACCTCAGGTACCGGGAGGAATGCAGTCCGCAAACCTCCCGGTCAGCGAACAATCTCCGATTTAGAATTACTCAAAAAAACTCTCCTTATTATACGTTCACACCAAAGCCGCGGCAGATAGCCTCAAGACCGCCCTGGTAGCCTGCGCCTACTGCGTTGAACTTCCACTCGCCGTTGTGGCGGTAAAGCTCCGCGATTATCAGCGCCGTTTCAATGGAATAGTCCTCGGTAAGGTCGTAGCGGATAAGCTCCTCGCCGTTTTCGGGATTGTACACCCTGATGAAGGCGTTGCTCACCTGACCGAAGTTCTGGCTGCGCGTTTCCGCGTCGTAAATAGTTACTGCGAATGCGATCCTGTCGATGTTCTGCGGAACAAGGCTGAGGTCGATCTTTATTGTTTCATCATCGCCGTCGCCTGCGCCGTCACGGTTGTCGCCGGTATGCTCCACAGCACCGGATGAATGCTTCAGATTGCCGTAGAACACAAAATCCCCGTCTGAAGTTACCTTGCCGTTGCTTCCCAGCAGAAATACCTCGGTGTCAAGGTCGAATGCGGATCCGCTGTCGAATCCGTTCACGTCCCAGCCAAGACCTGCGTTGATCTTTGTCAGTCCGGGGTTGCTCTTTGTCAGCTCCACTTTCTGACCCTTTACAAGATTGACCATAATATATACCTCTCTTTCAGAATTCAAATATATCACCGGATTTCCGGAGATCATTCATTCACTGGTTTGCCCTCCCGGGCAAGCCGCTCGCGTTCTGCCTGGGGAAGTCTGAGATAGCTCGGCATGAGCGCCGCCGGGTCTATCTGCTCCTTACCCTGCGCCGCGAAGCACACGCCGCTTCCGCGCTGAAACCGCAGAGGGTACGGCGCAAGATCGTATTTCTGCTCCGTTGCCTTGTGTGCCAGCTCCGCACCGTCGCCGGCGAGTATCACCCTGCCGGATATGGAATCCAGCTCCTTTGCAAGATCCTCCAGGCGTATTGCCCGGTCGTCGCACAGGCGCGTAATGACTCCGCCCTCGCTGCGGAATACAGCATTGTACACCTGACCGCAGCGTGCGTCCATGCAGCAGACTATCGTGCCGTCGATACCCGGGAAATTATACGCGATCGCCTCAAGCGAGGAAACCGCGATACACTTCTTCCCGGCGCCGAAGCACATTCCCTTCACAGTGGAAACCCCGATACGCAGCCCGGTGAATGAACCCGGACCCACAGTCACCGCCGCTGCGTCAAGGTCGTCTACAGTCACACCAGCGCATTTCATCATGCTCTCCACCATCGGGAGCAGCGTCTGTGAATGCGTATGCTTTGTGTTAAGAAACTGCTCTGCGATTATCCTGCCGCTGTCGTCCATAAGCGCGCAGCTGGCGGATACCGCGGAACTGTCTATGCCTAGTATCATGATGTCACTTCCTTATCGGGTCACAGGTATTCCCTGTCCTCAAGTTCGTTGCAGAAAGGCTTCAGACCCTTGCTCTCCATGTAATTGGTGAACGTATCAGCATTGTCAGCAGATATACATACGCCTGTCCAGAGAGCGCCGCAGTCCTCGCATACGCGGACAGTTTCTCCGGTCTTGATGACCTTCGCCCGTACCACTTCACCGGAGCACTGAGGGCAGATTATTTGTCCGCTGACCTTTATACAACGCTCTGTTTCGCCGGATTTCTCAATGCGTATTTTCAGTATCGTCCGTGAGGAATCCCCGGAAAGCTCCTGCTCAAGCCCCTCAATATTCTCGCTCCACTCCGCCGCGATAATTCCGCCGCGGTCGAGGTAATCCAGGAATCCGATGGCGTACAGGTCGTCGTAGCTGTCGATACGGTAAAGATCAAAGTGGAACAGAGGAATACGCCCCTCCGGGTACTCGTTCACCAGCGCGAATGTCGGACTCGTGACCGGGTCGGTGATACCAAGCGCCGCCGCGATTCCCTTTGTAAAAGTGGTTTTCCCGGCTCCCATGTCGCCCTCGTACAATATTATATCCCCTGCTTTCAGCCGGGAGGTCACTTCTGCGGCAATGCGTGCGGTATCCCCCGGGTTATGAGACAGGTACTCAACATATTCTTCCATCAGAACAGACCTGTGATCTTTCCGTCTGCGTCAACGTCGATGTTGTCCGCAGCAGGTACCTTCGGCAGTCCCGGCATTACCATGACGTCGCCGGTGTAGACTACCACGAACCCTGCGCCGGCGGACGCCCTGACATCGCTGACGGTGATGGTGAAGTGCTCCGGCTTGCCAAGCTTCGACGGGTCGTCGGACAGGGAGTACTGCGTCTTTGCAACACACACGGGAACTCTGTCCAGACCGAGATCCTCGATCTCCCTGAGCGCCTTTGCAGCCTTGGGCGCGAAGTTCACGCCGTCTGCGCGGTAGATCTCCTTTGCGATGATGTCCAGCTTCTCGCGGACGGTGAGCTTCTCATCGTAAAGCGGTTTGTATTCGCTCTTTGTGCTTTCAATGGTTTCAACGACTGCGTTTGCAAGCTCGATTCCTCCCTCGCCGCCCTTGAGGAACACGTCGGAGAAAGCTACCTTTGCGCCGTGCTTCTCGCAGTAATCCCTGACTACTGCGATCTCGGCGTCGGTATCGGTGTAGAAGCGGTTGATGCAGACGACCGGGTTGATGCCGGACTTCTTGATGGTGTTCACATGGTGGAACAGGTTGCAGGTGCCCTTTTCCAGAAGCTCGAGGTTCTCCTCGGTGTATTCCTTGGCAAGGGGAGCGCCCGGGGTGACCTTCGGGCCGCCGCCGTGCATCTTGAGCGCGCGGACGGTCGCGACCAGGACGGAGACGTTCGGGGTCAGGCCGGACAGGCGGGTCTTGACGTTCCAGAACTTCTCAAAGCCGATGTCGGCAGCGAAGCCGGACTCGGTGACATGGTAATCGAAGAGCTTCAGGGCCAGACGGTCAGCGATAACAGAGGACTGGCCGATGGCGATGTTTGCGAACGGGCCTGCATGGACCAGAACGGGCTGATGCTCGACCGTGTAGCACATGGTGGGGTTGATGGTGTTGCGCATCCAGGCGGTCATGGCGCCGGCAACCTCGAGATCCTCGCAGGTGACGGGTTCGCCGCTCTTGGAGTAGGCAACAACGATCTTGCCGATACGCTCACGCAGATCCTTCAGGTCGCGGGCGACAGCGAGGATAGCCATCAGCTCGGAGCCGACAGCGATGCCGAACTTGGACTCCATCAGGTAGCCGTCCAGACGGCCGCCGATGCCCATGATGATATTGCGAAGACCCTGTGCGCAGAAGTCCAGGACCCAGCCCATCTCCACACGCTTGGGGTCGATATCCAGACGCTTCAGACCCTTGCTGGCCAGCCACTCGTCGTTGTTGTTGCGCTCGTGCTGCATACGCGCGTTCAGAGCGACCATCGCCAGGTTGTGCGCGTTCATGATATCGTTGATATCGCCGGTCAGGCCGAGGGAGAACTCGGTCATCGGCATCAGAAGTGCGTTGCCGCCGCCGGCAGCAGTGCCCTTGACGTTCATCGTCGGGCCGCCGGAGGGCTGACGCAGGGCGCCGCCAACGTTCTTGCCGAGCTTGCCGAGGCCTTCGATCAGGCCGAGGGAAACGGTGGACTTGCCTTCGCCGAAGGGAGTCGGGGTGATCGCAGTGACCTCGATGAACTTGCCGTCGGGCTTATCCTTCAGGCGGTTCATGACCTTGATGAAGTCGATCTTCGGGGTCTTGCCGTAGGGGATGATCTCCTCGGGGAGCAGGCCAAGCTTCTCGCGGAAATAATCCACGGAAGGCAGCGCCTTTTCTGCTTCCTCAGCGATCTGCCAGTCCTTGTACACGGTCGGGTCCAGCGTGACGTGGCCGTCCTCATGTACGTACTTGCCGTCTTTGAATTCGATTGCCATGAATGTATCCTCCTTGCAGGCGCGGGGCCTTAACTATCCCGTTGCCTGGTATTTTTCGTCGCTGTGCGGTCCTGTTTCCGCACGTTCTGTGCGCGCGTGTAATCGATATTGTTTTATCGGTTACGAAAAAAGTTTACCACGAACCACCCCGGAAGTCAATCATTCCAAGCCAGAACGCACGTGGAAAAAAG
>OGUO01000480.1_pt1 | contig 29553 bp, 24 predicted proteins | sample 1553641 | NCBI WGS metagenome assembly OGUO01 (sample SAMEA2579980, study PRJEB22360) | human gut metagenome | biome: human gut; feature: human-associated habitat; material: faeces | place: Denmark | collected 2008/2010 | reverse complement strand
ATGTCGGAGGACTGCCGACACCTACGCAGTCCCAGCCGGAGAGCAGTGCTGAGTATGTCACGGACGAGAACGGTGAGACGGTCACGGACGCCGAAGGAAATCCTGAGACGGTGGAAGCCACAGAGCCGCCAACGCAGGAGTCGACACAACCGTCAAGTGAGGCACCGACGCAGGAGCCGACACAACCGTCAAGTGAGACACTGACGGAGGAAACCACGCAGCCATCAACGCAGGAGCCGACACAATCATCTGCCCAGGAGCAGCCTGATGAACCGGCTGAATCATCGATGGAGAATCAGACAGAGGCTCCGACATAGTGAAATGGGAATGTGACAGAATAAATATTGTATATCATTAAAACCTTCATAATAAAATGTACTATCGGCAGTTAAACAGCCGGTTGAATTGTTTTGAGAATTTTATTATGGAGGTTTTTGTTTTGGAAAGCCGGAGAAATGTAGGCAGGATGAAACGTAAGCTGATGGTCGGTGTGACGTTAGCAGCAGTTGTTATAGTTCTTTTGCTTGTACGGCTTGCAGTTATTATGCTGGTCGAGTCTGAGTATTATGGACAAAGGGCAAAGGAACTCCATGAAAGGGAAAGGCCGATAAAGGCTGCGCGAGGCAGGATTATTTCCGGGGATGGAACGGTTCTCGCCTCGAATAAGACCGTGTGCACGATTTCTGTAGTCCATGCGCAGATAACGGAGCCGGATAAGGTGATAGATGTCCTTTCAAGTGAACTCGGAATGGACAGGGAGAAGGTGGCAAAGAGCGTACATAAGGTCTCATCCATGGAGCGGATAAAGACGAATGTAACGAAGGAAATAGGTGATGCGATAAGGGAATACGGACTTGACGGAGTTAAGATTGATGAGGATAGCAGAAGGTACTATCCGTTTGGGAGCTTGGCTTCAAAGGTAATCGGGTTTACAGGAAGTGATAATCAGGGGATTATCGGACTTGAGGTCCGCTATGATGGGGAGCTTGCCGGGGAGGCGGGACAGATACTTACAATGACGGATGCAGGTGGGATTGAGCTTAAGAAGGAGGGGGAGGAGAGAGTAGAACCTGTAAATGGGGATGATTTGATAGTGAGCCTGGATTATAATATACAGACCTACGCACAGCAGGCAGCCTATAAGGCATACGAGGCGAAAAAGGCAAAGAGAGTGTCCATTATTGTAATGAATCCCCAGGACGGAAGAATATACGCGATGGTCAATGTGCCGGAGTATAATCTTAATGCACCATATACATTGATTGATGAGTACAGCTCATTGACGGTGACGCAAAAGGATGAGAATGGTGATGATGTGACAAAGACCATTCCAAAGGAAGAGCTTACAAGTGAACAGAAAATGAATCTTCTCAATAATATGTGGCGTAATTTTTGTATAAATGATACCTATGAACCGGGTTCAACATTTAAGATTGTCACAGCGACGGCGGCTCTTGAAAAAGGAGTTGTGAGTCTTAGCGATAGCTTTTATTGCAGGGGAAGTCTTACGGTAGGTGGCAGGACGATAAGATGTCATAAGACTTCCGGACATGGCTCACAGACATTTGCGCAGACACTTATGAATTCCTGCAATCCTGCATTTATAACATGGGGAAGCAGGGTGGGTGCGGAGGATTTCTTTGCATACATGAAAAAGCTGGGGCTTCTTGAAAAGACAGGTGTGGACCTGCCGGGAGAAGCGGGAACCATCATTCACAAGCTCAAAAATGTGGGTGAGGTTGAGCTTGCAACAATGAGCTTCGGACAGTCATTCCAGATTACACCGCTGCAGCTTCTACGTGCCGCCAGTGCTATCATCAACGGCGGGACATTGATAACACCCCATTTTGCGGTGAAGACCGTGAATGAGGACGGAGAGACAACCAAGGTGTTTGAGTACGAAAGGGTTGAAAATGCTGTATCCGGGGAGACGAGTGGGCTTATGAAACAGCTCCTTGAGAGCGTTGTTTCGGAAGGCGGTGGTAAGCGCTGCTACATAGATGGCTACAGAATTGGCGGCAAGACGGCAACCTCGCAGAAGCTTCCGAGAGGTTCGGGAAAGTATATCGCTTCATTTATAGGCTTTGCGCCGGCGGATAATCCGCAGGTGATTGCAATGTGTATCATAGATGAGCCGGAGGGAATATATTATGGAGGAACCATAGCGGCTCCGGTTATCAGGGAGGTGTTTGAAAATATACTGCCGTATCTTGGAATTGAGCAGGAAGTTGTTGAATTTTCCAATGAATAGGGATATTATGAATTGAGTGCAATTATGAATGTATTTATTTAGGAAACAATTCATGCGATTCGATTATGAAAATAGTATCAGGTGAATAAAGATATAGGAGAGACAGAAAAATGAATCTTAGTGGGAAGAAAGTAATCGTTGTAGGTACAGGAATAAGCGGAATAGGCGCTGTTAAGCTTTTATGCGAGGTAGGTGCGCAGGCGGTTCTCTATGATGGAAATGATAAGCTTGATAAGGCAGAGATTGAGAGCAGACTGCCTGAGGGTGCGGAGGCGGATATTGTACTTGGCACCATGGAGGATTCGCTTTTAGACAGCGCGGACCTTGCGGTTATAAGTCCGGGAGTTCCGATAGACAGTCCTGTTGTGGTTAAATTTAATGAGAAGAACATCCCTGTGTGGGGAGAGATAGAGCTTGCATACAATTATGAGAAGGGTGTTGTTGCGGCAATCACCGGAACGAACGGAAAGACAACAACAACAACTCTCGTAGGCGAGATAATAAAAGCATGGGGCAGGGAGACATTTGTTGTCGGAAATATAGGAAATTCATATACTGCTGAGGTGCTTAAGACAACAGAAGGTTCCGTGACTGTTGCTGAAATATCCAGCTTCCAGCTTGAGACAGTACATGAGTTCCATCCGAAGGTAAGTGCTATTTTAAATATTACACCCGACCACCTGAATAGACATTATACCATGGAAAACTATGCTGCTGTTAAGGAAAGAATAGCGGCTAATCAGACAAAGGATGACTTTGTGGTGCTTAATTATGATGACGAGGTTTTAAGAAGGTTCGGAGAAGTTACAACGGCGACACCGGTATATTTTTCAAGAAAGCACCATGTAAACCATGGTACATACCTTGAAGGTACTATGATAAAGTATACTGATGGTGCGAAGGTTATCGATGTAATAGACGTAAGAGATATGCTCCTTTTTGGAGCGCATAACCATGAGAATGTCATGGCTGCGGCAGCTATATGTATACAAATGGGCGTGCCGGTGGGAATTATTGCGGATACAATAAGAAGCTTTAAGGCTGTTGAACACCGCATAGAATATGTGCGTACACTTGATGGGGTTGAGTATTATAATGATTCTAAGGGAACGAACCCTGATTCAACCATCAAGGCTATAGAGGCAATGCCTAAAAAGACTATACTTATAGCTGGAGGCTACGATAAACATTCGGAATTTGATGAGATGATAAAGTGCTTTAAGGATACGATTATAGAGCTTGTTCTTCTCGGTGTTACCAAGGATAAGATAGCTGCTGCTGCAAGAGAGCAGGGCTTTGAAAACATACGCTTTGTTGAGACTCTCAAAGAAGCGGTTGAGGTATGCCGTGAGGATGCCAGGGAGGGTCAGATAGTACTCCTGTCGCCTGCATGTGCGAGCTGGGATATGTTTAAGAGCTATGAGGAGCGCGGAAAATTATTCAAGCAGTATGTTAATGAATTGTAAGACATGGAGGATTGCCGATGGCAAAGAAGCGGGCAAAAACAAAATATTTTGATTATTCTTTGCTGGTGATAATACTGTTTCTGGTGTGCTTTGGATTAGTGATGGTGTATTCGACCAGTTATTACAGCGGAATGAAACTTCCTAAGAACCCTGATCCTGCGTTCTATTTAAAAAAGCAGGTTAAATCTACGATTCTTGGAATGGCTGCATTTGTTTTCTGCATTTTTTTCGATTATAAATACTACTATAAGCTTGCACCATGGATATATGCCGGGGCTGTATTTTCTATACTGCTTATACTCACACCGCTGGGAGTTGAGATTAACCATGCAAGGAGATGGATAAATGTAGGTTTCGGTACTATACAGCCTGCTGAGATATGTAAGCTTGCGGTTATCATATCGGTATCAGCTTATATTGTAATGACAGGAAAGGCGATTGATAAATTCCGCAATCTGATTGTTGTTGCGGTGCTCACGCTCATACCAACAGGAATGATTCTGGTTATTACAAAGAACCTCAGCTCGGCAATAATTGTTTTCGGCATAGGCTTTGTGATTTACTTTGTGGCGACTAAGAGATACTGGCCTTTTGCGTTGATGGCGGTATTTGGCGCTGCAGGAATTGCTGCATTTATATTGTATATACATTATTATGTTGACCCGGTGACTGCGGGTGTTGAGATTGATGAGGATACAGGCTTCCGTATGATGAGAATACTTGCATGGAGACATCCGGAGGAGTATGCGTCCGGCAAGGGTTATCAGACACTTCAGGCATTGTATGCCCTTGGCTCGGGAGGCTTTTTCGGAAAGGGACTTGGCGAGAGCATACAGAAGCTGGGATTCATACCTGAGGCACAGAATGATATGATTTTCTCGGTTGTATGTGAGGAGCTGGGACTTTTCGGTGGAATATGCCTTATACTTCTTTTCGGAATGATGATATGGCGCTTCGTTATTATAGCACTGCATTCCCCTGACATGTTCGGATTTCTTCTTGTTGCCGGTGTGACAGCACATATTGCGATTCAGGTGATACTTAACATTGCCGTTGTCACCAATGTGATTCCGAATACAGGAATTACGCTTCCTTTTATAAGTTATGGAGGTACATCGGTAATGTTTCTCCTTGCCGAGATGGGAATAGTGTTAAATGTATCAAGACATATAAAATACAGGCATGATTGAGAATGCATACAGTTTATGGGTCATCATTTGCGGCTTACTGCATATAATAATTTGTATAGCTGTAATGGGGGGATTATATGCAGGACAACGAAAATGCTGTGGTTGTATACCCGTGCAGCAGGCTTTCAGGTGAGATAAAGCTTCAGGGCTCGAAAAATTCGGTGCTTCCCATAATGGCGGCGGCATTGTTGAAGGCAGGGGTTACTGTTCTGGAAAATTGCCCGGATATAGCGGATGTTCATGCAATGTCGGGGCTGTTGAAAAAATGCGGATGCCGTGTGGAATATAATGAACATGTGATGAGAATTGATGCTTCTGCCGCCGATAACGGAGTATTAGATGATGAATACAGCACTAAAATGCGCGCTTCCATACTGCTTATGGGAAGCTGTCTCGGACGGTTCGGGCGGTTCGTTATGCCACCGCCCGGAGGGTGCGCAATAGGGAAAAGACCTATAGATTTCCATGTGTCGGCTATGCGGCAGCTTGGTGCGGACATAAGTGGGAATTCCGGCGGGGTAGATGCGTATGTGGGCAGACATGGCTTGAAAGGCTGTGATATAAGGCTTCCTTTTCCGAGCGTCGGAGCTACACAGAACTGCCTGATTGCGGCTATGGGCGCGAGGGGAAGCACAAGAATTTTTAATGCTTCATCGGAGCCGGAGATATGGGATTTATGCTGCTACCTCAGAATGCTCGGGGCGCAGATAGAGGGTGAGCGGACAGGAAATATAGAGATAACACCTCCGCCGGTAATAAACAGTGAAGATATTTACTATACAGTTCCTGCGGACCGCATTGTTGCAGGGACGATTCTTGTGGCGGCTGCAGGATGTACGGGAAATGTGTATATACCTAATATTGAATGTGACAGAATACAGAGCGTCATAAAGTATTTAGGTGCCCATGCAGCGGTTAAGGCTCCGGGGGTTGTCCTGAACACGGACAGAAGAAAGCAACTGGAATGTGCTGTCTCCACAGGACCGTTTCCGGAATTTCCAACCGATATGCAGTCACAGTTTCTTGCACTTATGGCTGTATCGGGGAATTTTTGTATAATGGAGGAAAATGTCTTTGACACACGCTTCAAGGCGGCGTATGAGCTTAACAGGCTTGGGGCTGATATAAGGATAGAGGGAAGAACAGCCTATGTGTATGGCAGGAGACATTTACACGGTGGAACTGTGACAGCAAGTGACTTAAGGGGCGGTGCGGCGCTGGTATTGGCAGGACTGTTTGCCGATGAACCAGTTACCGTAAGGGGCTGTGAGTATATACGCAGAGGTTATGAGAATCTGTCCGGCGATTTAAGGGAGCTGGGCGCCAGGATTTATGAGTGCAGTGTTGATTAAGGAGAGAAAGATGTCACATACAAGAAGAAAAAAAGGAAATATACTGATAAAGCTTCTGATTGTGCTTGTGATATTTTTGGGACTTGCGACAGGGGTATTATATGTTGCAGCCACACATTTTAAAATAACGCAGATAAGCTTTGAGGGAACGGACAGATACACTGATGATGAACTGAAGGAATATATTTTCGGTCAAAATGAATACGTCAATTCACTTAAGTTAGGATATGACTTAAAGCATGATTACGTTAAGGTTTCCATACCATTTATAGAGACGTATGATGTGAACATCGAATATCCGGATAAGGTACATGTAATACTATATGAGAAAAGTATAGTTGCCTATATAATATACAAGGGAAACTATATGTATTTCGATAAGGATGGAATAGTTGTTGAGACATCCAACAGGCAGGATATGTCTGTTCCGCTGATTGACGGACTTGAGTTTGACAGTGTTGTATTGTACAGTCTGCTTCCTGTAGCTGATGAAGGGGTTTTTAATACGATTCTTGATTTATCGCAGAATCTGCAAAAATATGACCTTGCGGTGGATAAGATACATTTCAACAATGATCTTTCCATCGTGCTCTACATAGGTGATGTGCGTGTGAATTTCGGATTCGGGGAGCGTTTGGGTGAGAAATTACATGAGCTGAAACAGCTTGAGCCACAGCTTGCCGGACTTTCCGGCGTTTTAAATATGGAAAATTATACAGAGGGTTCCGGATATATCACCTTTAAACAGGATGAAAAAAGAGATAAAAGAAATAATTGAGTAAATAAAAGAAATAATAAAGTAAGTATTAGAAGTTTTTTTACAAAAATGACAAAAAGCTGTTGATATTTTTGTGACAAAACTATATTATAAAAGAATGAGCTATGCAATCGTATAAGGAGGGTTCCGTTCGCAATGGAAATAATTAAGATTAATGATGATACAGAAGCATCTGCTAAGATTATAGTGGTTGGAGTAGGTGGAGCAGGAAATAATGCCGTTAACAGAATGGTTGATGAGAATATAGGTGGCGTTGAGTTTATAGGAATTAACACAGATAAGCAGGCACTTAAGCTCTGTAAGGCTCCTACAGCACTTCAGATAGGCGAGAAGCTTACTAAGGGACTTGGTGCCGGAGCTAAGCCTGAGGTTGGTGAGAAGGCAGCAGAGGAGAACACCGAAGAGCTTACCCAGGCACTGAAGGGTGCGGACATGGTATTCGTTACCTGCGGAATGGGTGGCGGTACCGGTACAGGTGCAGCTCCGGTTGTCGCTAAGATTGCCAAGGATATGGGAATCCTCACAGTCGGTGTTGTCACTAAGCCGTTCAAGTTCGAGGCTAAGCAGAGAATGAATAACGCAATAGGTGGAATAGAGAAGCTTAAGGAAAGTGTTGATACACTTATCGTTATACCTAATGACAAGCTTCTTGAGATAGTTGATAGAAGGACAACCATGCCGGATGCACTCAAGAAGGCAGATGAGGTATTGCAGCAGGCAGTTCAGGGAATAACAGACCTTATCAATGTTCCGGGACTTATCAATCTTGATTTTGCTGATGTCCAGACTGTTATGAAGGACAAGGGTATCGCGCATATCGGAATCGGTAATGCCAAGGGTGATGACAAGGCTATAGAGGCTGTTAAGCAGGCGGTTACCAGCCCACTTCTTGAGACTACGATTGAGGGCGCTTCACATGTTATTATCAATATTTCGGGTGATATAAGCCTTATTGAGGCTAATGAGGCAGCAAGCTATGTACAGGAGCTTGCGGGCGAGTCAGCCAATATCATCTTTGGTGCCATGTATGATGATACAGTGCAGGACGAGGCTACAATCACTGTTATCGCAACAGGACTTGATGCCCAGCAGAAGAACATAGATGTTTCCAATGCCATGGCAGGTTTTAATTACAAGCCACAGACTACATATTCTAAGCCTGTAAGTACAGCACCGGCTTCAAGACCCGTGAACCCTGCAGGTACTTCATACAGAAGACCTTTAGAGAGCAACGTCAAGAATGAGGAGCTCAGCATTCCTACTTTCCTTCAGAAAAACAGAAAGTAATGCTTGACATAAGCCGTGGCAACCGGGCATGTGCCGGAAAATAAATATTGTTAAGGGAATACCGTATTGCGGATATTTATATCAGATATCGCAATGCGGTATTTTTTGTCGAAAAATTCTTATCATTGGTCTTGCCAATTCGACATTTTTTTCATGGACATGAATATATAATGTGCAATGTAAAATCTTCCAAGAGGAGGTGAAACTTGTACTACAAAATTTATCCGGATGTAATATTTCTCACCAATTTGCTTTTAGACTACACCGTTCTGGCAGTATCCTGCAGGTTGTGCAAAATAACCACCACTTATCTACGTCTCACAATCGCAGCAGGTACCGGGGCAGCATGGAGTGTCATCGTGGCAGTTGTGGGAAATGAAGGCATTACGGTGCTATTTTGCACATATCTTTGTATGCCTGTGGCAATGTTGTACATAGCCGGGTGCAGAGGCGGACCTGGCGAATGGTTATACCGCTATGCGGTGCTTATGGGAGTAGTGGTGCTGTTGGGCGGTGTAATGAGCCAGGCACATGACAGAAGCAGTACAGTGTTAGTTACAATGGTGACGGCTGTATTGTTTTTACAGGCTGCTGTGCCGTTGATAGGTTATCTTACAGGGTATGTGAAGAGAAAAAATCTGCTTTACAAGGTCACGCTCAGGCTTGATGGAAGAAGCACGGATGTATGGGGATTGTTTGATACAGGAAATTCACTCACGGATCCATATAGCGGAGAACCTGTCTGTATAGTGGAAAAGAAGGCTTTGGCCGGACTTATGCAGTCTGATGCGTTCAGTGACGGAATAACGCTGATTCCGTATAAAAGTCTCGGAAAAGAACATGGGCTTATGAGGCTTGTGACGATGGATTGCATGATGGTTGAGTATGAGGGAAGGACAAGGCAGTTCGAGTATCCCAAGATTGCGCTGTATGAGGGCAGCCTTTCAAAAAAAGGGGAATATTCAATGATATTAAATACGGCAAGTCTGAACCGGAAATAAATAATTGATAAGGAGAATATATATGTATATAAAAGTACTCGTTCCTAACAAATTTCAATTTAAGGCTGTTCCTACATTCAAAAGCCTTATAAGCGCAGACCGCAATGAGGTCCACTATATAGGTGGAGCAGATGTGCTGCCGCCGCCGCTCTCTGCACAGGAGGAGGCACAGGCGCTTAAAAAGCTTGATGAGGACGATGGCGAGGCTAAGTCGCTGCTCATAGAGCATAATCTAAGGCTGGTTGTGTACATAGCAAAAAAATTCGACAATACAGGGGTTGGTGTGGAAGACCTTATATCAATAGGCACCATAGGACTTATAAAAGCTGTCAATTCCTATGATTCGGGTAAGAATATTAAGCTTGCCACATACGCATCAAGATGTATAGAGAATGAGATACTTATGTATCTTAGAAGAAACAGCAAGACGCGAATGGAGGTCTCCATTGACGAGCCGTTAAATGTGGACTGGGACGGAAATGAGCTTCTTCTTTCAGATATACTCGGAACGGATGAGGACGTAATATATAAGGATATAGAGGATGAGGTTGAGAAAAAGCTGCTCAACAAGGCGATAAGCCGCCTGACTGAACGCGAAAGACAGATTGTCGACCTGCGATTCGGGCTTAGCAGCGAGGATGGGACTGAGCTTACACAGAAGGAGGTTGCGGATATGCTTGGAATATCGCAGTCATATATTTCAAGACTGGAGAAGAAGATTATCAAGCGCCTGAAAAAAGAAATTGTGAGATATGAATAGATAAAATCAGATATCAGATAAGTATTTTTTACCAGTATAAAGGCAGTCATTATGGAAATCCTTTTATCGTAGAGTATCAGAGATTAAGGGGGTTTTCAGGATGGCTGCTTTTAAGGTGGAAATATGTGGGGTGAATACGGCAAAGCTGCCGCTTCTTAGTGCACAGGAGAAGACAGAACTGCTTAAAATGATAAAGGAGGGCGACAAACAGGCAAGGGACAAGTATATTAAGGGAAATTTAAGATTAGTGCTAAGCGTTGTGCAGCGGTTTTCAGGCAGCAATGAAAATATGGACGACCTGTTCCAGATTGGCTGTATAGGACTTATTAAAGCTATAGATAATTTCGATATTACGCAGCAGGTAAAATTTTCCACTTACGCTGTACCTATGATAATAGGCGAGATAAGAAGGTACCTGCGCGACACATCAAGCCAGATAAGGGTAAGCCGTTCGCTTAAGGATACGGCATACAAGGCAATATATGCAAGGGAACGTCTTTCTAAGACAAATCTCAGGGAACCGACACTCAACGAGATAGCAGGTGAGATAGGTGCGAGCCGTGAAGATGTCATTATGGCACTGGACGCCATACAGAGTCCGGTGTCGCTATATGAGCCGGTATATACAGACGGAGGGGATACGCTCTATGTAATGGATCAGATAAGCGACAAAAAGCATTTGGAAGAAAACTGGGTTAAGGACATGGCGTTAAACGATGCAGTGAACAGGCTTCCTGAGCGTGAGAGAATGATTATTGAGCTTCGTTTTTTTCAGGGTAAGACTCAGATGGAGGTTGCAGGCGAGATAGGAATGAGTCAGGCACAGGTATCAAGACTTGAGAAAAATGCACTGAACAGCATGAAGCATTATCTTGAGTAACTAAAACCAACACGGTGCTGCATAAAAGTCAAATTACTTGTAAGTTGGGTGACAGTATGGTATACTTCTATATAAATGCATGAAAACAATACGATGGTTCCTAAAAAATCGAGTGTGCCGGATTTACTGCGGAGCGGACAGATAGCTGCTGTATTCGTGTGGGACTGAGTGCGGCAGCGAGGCATTCCGGAGCGGAAGTGCTCATTATCCGGAGCATTATAATGATAATATGCATATAGCAGGCAATTATTTCAAGATTGAGGGAAGAAGAATCACTGATAATATTGTAAATTCAGTGGATTATATTTCTAAGTTGATTTATGAGGTATCAAGGAATGAGAACCGGTAATTTCGGAGGGTTAATTTAATGAAGAGGTTAGGATATGCAATACTGCTTGTCTGTGTACTGTTTATTTCGGGCTGCAGCATTGGAAGAAGGGACATATCTATAAGTCCCTACATAATTACGGATATATCAGGACTGTCGGGACGTGCTTCCGTCACGGCATATCTTGATATTGACGGCATATACAGTGTATTGGCGGGAGCCGGTGCTACGGATGAGGAAAGGGCGAAATACAGCGCGTTTGTAGAGTCGCTTGAGCTTAGCTGCGATAAGGTTGAGAAGTTAGCGAACGGCGATACAATCAATCTTACAGTTACTTATGATGCGGCAGTGGCTGATGAACTGAAGCTTAATGTGAATGATTTTATCAAGCGTGTGGATGTCGCAGAGCTTGATGAGGGGCAGGAAATAGACGTTTTCAAAGACCTCAAGGTTGAGGTTACGGGAACTGCACCGTATGCATTTGTCACATATACCAACAATTCAAGCGATACATACATAAAGAGCCTTGAGTATGTAATAAAAGGAAAGACATCCGGCTTGAAAAATGGCGATGTGATAACCATTGATTGTAAGATAGACGCTAAGACGGCGGAGCTGTATTATTACTATACGGATGTGACAAGCATGGAGTATACTGTGGAAGGGCTTGATTCATATATATATGACAGTTCACAGCTTGATTATAGTGTTCTGGCTGATATTGCTGACGAATGTGCCGAAGAGATTAAGGCGGCAACCGATGATACGACAACGCGTATGCTCTACAGGCTTACCGGAAACTCCAACTATCTGTATCAGGACAACAATGAGTGGGTGGACAGCCTCAGGCTTAATCAGGTAATATTCATGTCAGGGCATGGTGATGGTTCATCACAGTATGAAAATATAATTCTATATGTGTTTGATGTCACTGTGGCGAATAACTATTATTCGGAGAATGGATATTTTATATTTGAGTATACCAATGCAGTGAGAAATGGCAACGGCGATTTCATGATTGGAAGAAATAATCCTGAATTAAGATATGTATGTGGACAGGATTTTGATTCGTTATATAATGATGTTATGCAGAATACTCAGGTTCAGTATAACAGTGAATTATTAGAAGGTATTAATCCGGAGGGAAATACGCAATGATAAATGGTGTCCGTAAGAAAATAAGACTTGGAGATGTACTTATCCAGGAGGGTAAGATAACACAGGAGCAGCTTGATACAGCACTCAAGGAGCAGAAAATCAAGGGTAAGCTGCTTGGTGACACTCTTGTGGATTTGGGCTATGTATCGCAGGATGACATGATAGATGTGCTATGCCGCCATCTGAATGTTGAATATGTCAATGTAGCAGCAGCCTCAATAGATGAAAAGGCTGTTAAGATGATAGATGAGGAGAATGCCAGAAGATTAAAGCTCATACCATATATGTTTGATAAGAGCAGGGCGAATGTAATCTGGGTGGCGATGGCAGACCCTATGGATATTATGGCTATAGATGATGCGAGTATCATCACGGGCATGGAGGTTGTCCCTGTACTCAGCAAGCTCTCAGATATTCAGGTTGTTATCGACAAGTTCTTTGGAAAGGCGAAGGCTCTTGCGGTTGCAGAGGCATATAAGCAGGAACAGGGAATATATGACAATGCGGAGGCTCAGGATGATGAGAGACGTGAAGATGTCGAGAACTCACCGATTGTACAGCTTGTAAGAAATGTAATCGAGCAGGCGGCAAGACAGAGAGCCAGTGATATACATATTGAGCCGTTCGAGTACAGTATTCGTGTGCGCTATCGTATTGATGGTACGCTCAACGAGGCTATAACCTATGACAAGGCACTTTACTCTGCGATGATTGCACGTATCAAGATTATATCAGGTATGGATATTTCAGAGAAGAGAAAGCCTCAGGACGGACGTATAACTATAGACATCGACCATAAAGAGTATGATATCCGTGTGTCCTGCCTGCCTACCTGCTACGGCGAGAAGGTCGTTATGAGACTTGCACTCAAGGCAGGCTTTAAGAGAGAGAAGGGCAAGCTTGGACTTAAGCCTGATGATATGATCAAGTTCGACAATATACTTAAAAATCCACATGGTATCATACTGGTAACAGGACCTACAGGCTCAGGTAAGTCGACAACCCTTTATACAGCACTAAGTGAGTTAAACAAGATAGATGTTAACATCATCACTGTAGAGGATCCGGTAGAGGCAAATATTGATGGCATTAATCAGGTAATGGTAAATAACAAGGCAGACCTCACATTTGCAAGTGCGCTCCGTTCCATTCTCCGACAGGACCCGGATATCATTATGATAGGAGAGATTCGAGATTCCGAGACGGCAGAGATTGCCGTAAAGGCCTCAATCACAGGACATCTCGTGGTAAGTACACTGCATACCAACAACACAGCTTCCTCTGTATCGCGTCTTATAGATATGGGTGTTGAGCCATATCTGCTTTCCGATTCGCTTGTGGGAATCATTGCACAGCGACTTGTCAGAAGATTATGCGAATGCAGCAAGGATAACACAAGGGAGGCAACCATAGAGGAGAAGAAGGCACTTGGCGTACCGCTTGATGAACCCTGTGCACTTCATGAGCCTAAGGGCTGTAAGCTGTGCAATAACATCGGCTATTACGGACGAATCGGTGTCTATGAGATAATGCCTATAACGAAACGCCTCAAGAGGATGATTGCGGATAAACGAAACGCTGATGACATTATGGATGCTGCTGTTGAGGAGGGTATGCACACTCTCAGGGCTTCGGCAGCAGAGTACGTGCTTGACGGAACCACAACATTTTCAGAGATGATGAAGATTACATACAATGTGGATAACTAATATTGACTGGCATGCTTGAATAATTGTGAAATCATTCCGGTTGTTCCGATTAACCGGCAAAAATGAGCAGCCGCCGGTTACCGGTTTGTGTTTCACAAGTGCTTATCTTGTATTGCATGATTCGGATGTCAAAACATATCCACTTTAGATATAATATGTTGTACACGCCAAGTTTATAGAACATTTTTTGACACCAAAATCATTGTATAAATTTATACCACATAACAGAAAAGAGGAAAAGTATGACTATAGAGGAACTTCTAATAACAGCAAAAGAGAACAAGGCGTCTGATGTGCATATCACGGTAGGGCTTCCACCGAAAATGCGTATTAACGGAATACTTGTGGATATGGATTATCCAAGACTTCTTCCGCCTGATACGGAGGCTGTCATAAGTACCATGATGAGTGACAAGAGATTGCAGCAGTTCGAGGAATTAGGTGAGATTGATTTTTCGTATTCCATCCCTCAGATTGGCCGTTACCGTGTGAACGTATTCCACCAGAGAGGCTCCATGGCGGCATCAATCCGTCTCGTATCTACTAAGATACCGCTCCCGGAAGAGCTTGGAATCCCGAAATCGGTTGTTGACCTTTATCAGAAGAAGAGAGGTCTTGTCCTTGTAACAGGTCCTACCGGTTCAGGTAAGTCCACAACGCTTGCCTCCATCATCGACAGAATCAATTCTATGAGAGAGGTACATGTAATCACGCTTGAGGACCCTATAGAGTATCTTCATAACCACAAGAAGGCAATGGTCAATCAGAGAGAAGTCGGGCTTGATACACATTCTTATTCCAATGCGCTGCGCGCTGCACTCCGTGAGGATCCGGATGTAATACTTGTCGGAGAGATGAGAGACCTTGAGACAATATCCACCGCTATCACTGCTGCCGAGACAGGTCACCTTGTGCTGTCAACACTTCATACCATAGGTGCGGCAAGCACAATCGATCGTATTGTGGATGTATTCCCTCCGCACCAGCAGCAGCAGATAAGAGTTCAGCTCTCAATGGTGCTTGAGTCCGTTATCAGCCAGCAGCTTATTCCGACAGCCGATAAAAAGAGCAGAGTCGCAGCATTCGAGGTAATGCACAGCACCCCTGCCATCAAGAATCTTATCCGTGAAGCAAAGAGTCCGCAGATTAATTCGACGATACAGACCAGCAAAAAGCTTGGCATGCAGACCATGGATGACGCTATCTTCGACTTGTACATGAAGGGGGATATTGATAAGGAGAATGCCGTATCCTACGCACAGGACAGCCAGATTATGGAAAAGAGGATAGATAATGCATTCTAGGTCATGCTGTGCCTGATTCGGAATATTTAGAGCACTTTTTACAGTTATCAAGCCAGTCAATGATGGGGTGTTCACCATAGAAAAAGCTGCCGAAAAGGCAAGCATGTCCGTGGAAGAGTTCAGGAATGCGATGAAGAACGCTTACGCACAGGAATGATAGAAGCTGACATCAAGAAAAGCAGGGATAAGTACAGATATTAAAAGAATTAAGGCTCTTACATGGATATGACATGTAAGGGTTTTTTGTTATGTCGATAATTGTAAAAAATAGGCATAATTTACCATAAACAGGTAAACTAAAGCTATGGACAAACGGAATAAGAATTACTATAATGGATATAAATGATTGATGAAAATAATAATAATTGTGCCTGCTTTCGGTACAAAATGTAGAAATTAAGCGAGGTTGTACACAATGGCAACATATTCGTACGAAATTGTCACAAAAGAAGGCAAAAAGAAAAAGGGTAATGTCGAAGCGGACAGCATAGATAAGGCAAGGACAGCACTGAAGGCTGAAGCGGGCATGATAGTCTCAGTCAAGGAGGCGTCACTTCTCAATAAGGATATTGATATAAATATCGGTAAGAAGAAGGCTTCTGTGAGAGATTTGTCGGTATTCTGCCGACAGTTCAACAGTATATTAAAGGCAGGAGTAAGCGTTATCGAGGCACTGGACATGCTCTCACAGCAGACCGAGAACAAGAAGCTTGCGGCGGCAATCATGGAGACTAAGACAAGCGTTGAGAAAGGTGAGACACTCTCTAACGCCATGCGCAAGCAGGGTGAAATGTTTCCTGAGATGCTTCTTAATATGGTAGCGGCAGGTGAACAGTCAGGTTCGCTTGAAAAGTCGCTGTCGAGAATGGCAGTGCACTTTGAAAAGGAAAATAAGCTTAAAGGACTTGTAAAGAAAGCCATGATGTACCCGATAGTCCTCATCATAGTGGCAATCATAGTTATGATTGTAATGCTTGTCGGGGTGCTTCCGGGCTTTATGCAGACATTCGAGGACATGGACATGGATATGCCCGCATATACTCTTGCGGTTATGGGCTTCAGCGATTTTCTCATTGCCAACTGGATACCGATAGTTATTGTGATTGCAGGCATTGTGATTGGTGTAAAGATATATGCCGGCACACCTATGGGAAAAAGAGTGTTCGGTCAGCTTAAGCTCAAGGCACCGATATTCGGAAAGCTCAACACCAAGACAGCGTGTTCGAGATTCGCAAGAACCATGTCGACGCTTCTTGCGGCAGGTATGTCCGTGGTCGAGGCATTATCAATAACATCTAAAGTAATAGGAAACGTAGTGTATGAAGATACACTTTCCGATACACAGGAGAAGGTAAAAGGCGGACAGCCGCTCTCAAGACCACTCAGGACCAGCGGAATATTTCCGCCGATGATTGTACATATGGTAGGTATAGGAGAAGAGACAGGTAACCTTGAGGAGATGCTTGACAACGTAGCAGATTACTATGACGAAGAGGTTACGATGGCGACCGAGCAGATGACTGCACTCCTTGAGCCGCTTGTAATTGTGTTCCTTGCGGTTATCGTTGTCGCTATCATTGCCGCAGTGTATGCGCCGATGATGACGCTGTATAATGGAATCGGATAATGTTGAAAGGGCTGTATCAATGAAAATAAAGATTGTCAACTTTGGTCCTATAAAAGAATTTGAGTTTGATTTTTCAAAGAAGCTTATTGCCACATATGGAGATAACAATATTGGTAAGTCCTACGCTATGCAGGTGGTGTATTTGCTGTTCAAAAGGTTTTTCCAACTCTCTAAAGAGATGGGAATATATTCGTATCATGCTGAAATTCATACATCTATTAATAATAGAGTATTAGAAGTATCAGAAAATTTATGGGATTTAATAAGAGAAAAAAATGATGAAAAAGAGTGCGTTTATCAATTGACAGATTTGGTTTTTGATTATCTTTCTTTAGGCATGATACCGGAATTGCTTAATTCGTATAGTAATACATTTGCTAATTTTGACAATATCTTGAAAAAAAATCCGCATATCTATATTTGTCTGCCTAATTGTACAATGGATTTCAGACTAAATGATGAAAAAATATGTGGAACCATACCTGATTTAACAATAAACATTAAAGAAAAAAATGCCGATATTGAAACAACTAATTATGGAAGCATGGAATTGAATCTGGCAAAAACATATTCAATGGAGGATATTAAGTTAGAAGTTGTTAATAAGTTGGGATATGTATATGCCAACATTTTATTTAATATAGTTTATCGAGTTGGACAAATTTTTTTCCTACCAGCTTCGAGGTCTGGTATATATAATGGAATGAGTGCATTTGGAGCTATAGTTGCAGAATTAGCAAAGAATAGGTCGAATATTACAAGAAAAATTGAGTTTCCGGGTATTACTGAACCTATTTCGGATTATTTTATAGAGCTTTCCAGTATATCTAATAATAAAACAAACAATATATTACATGATAGAAAAATAAAGCAATGTTATGACGCTATAGAATGTAATATTTTGAATGGTGAAGTAATATTTGATAAAGAAACGAATGAATTGAAGTATACACCTAAAGAAGAGAAAAATGTGCAGTATTCAATGTCAGAGGTGTCATCAATGGTTTCGGAGGTATCACCGATAGTAGCCTTCCTGAAATATATTATAGCTAATAGGGAAGGCATGAGTCCTGAGAACAGGGCTATATTATTTATAGAAGAACCCGAAGCCCACCTCCACCCGAACAATCAGGTTAAGCTCATGGAAATATTCACGGAGCTTACGAACGCGGGAATAACACTTGTGATGTCCTCACACAGTAATTATGTGTTCAATAAATTGAACAATCTTGTCCTATCAGGAAAGTTGGACTATCATATATATCAGCCGATATATCTTGAGAAGGGTGCAGAGGGAAGTATTTCAAAACCTATGCACATAGATGAGTGTGGGGCAGATGATGAGAACTTCATTGATGTAAGTGAGGCACTGTATAACGAGCGTGAGCAGATTATACAGGAGCATAATGAGGGTACAGAATGATATCAAGGATACAGAATGAACCTAAGTTAAAAAGCTGTATAAGGTATGAGATAGAGGATGAAGGCATTGAGGTTGGAGTTGATGAAAAATTGACACATTCCGAATATGCCGGAGTCAAGGTCGATGACTATTACAATGGGCTGCATGATGCCACACCACCTAAAGCAACAGATTATGTTGTCGCGGTGGACAATTCCTGCGATTCCTACAACCTATATATTCTGGAAATGAAGAATGTCAAAGAACCCAAGTTCCTTGATATAAGAGCGATTCAGGATAAGTTTTCGACAACGATAAATGATTTTCTTTCCATCAGGTTTAAGGATATATTCCTAAGCGATAAATACAGATATAAGGATATCTGCCTGTAACTTGTATCGGATGCCTATGGGGCAGGAGGCAGCTTCCATTCACATGAGGAATATCGTAAATATCTTGAAAAGATAGATAAAAAAGATTCCCTAAAGGTCGACAACAATCTTGGAAGGAAGATATATAAATTCAGAAACAGGTTTTTGACGATACAATACGAGATACCGCCTAATCCTGTGATACATAAAACAACTTAATCCGGTTATCCCGGTGGGCGACCCGACCACCGCATAACATATATGGGCGCAAGCCTAAAAAATATTATCTATATTTAAAGGAGATATTTAAGCATGAAGAAGTTAAACAAGAATAATAAGGGTTTCTCTCTCGTAGAACTCTTAGTAGTAATCGCTATCATGGTAGTATTAGTTGGTGTTATTGCACCTACACTTCTTAATAATATTGAGAAGTCAAGAGAAGCAAAGGATGTTCAGACACTTGATGCAATTGCAGGTGCTATTCAAAGTGCAGTGACCGATGAAACAGCAGCAACTGATATGTCGAAATTGGAAGATAAGGTGTATAGTGTTACAAAGTTATATGACGAAACAAATTATAGTGGCTTAGCTAAAAAGATGAAAGAATATCTTGCTCAGCCTTCGATTGCTACAAGCTTTTCGGGAACTAAAGTTGATAAAACTACAATGGATATATATTTCCTGTATACAGGTGGCAGAATAAGTGTATTTGTAGCTGAGACAGCAAAAATAACGGAGGGAACAACAACAGCAGTTCCGGCGGATGCTACAGCAGGATTATTAATTGGTAAAAGAGAAACAAAGTATTCTGTAACAAGATAATCACTCTCAACGACTATGCAGTATTACATTCCACTCTACATAATCATCTTCCTCTTCGGAATCGTGATAGGCAGCTTCTTAAATGTCTGCATTTACAGACTGCCGCTTAAAGAGAATATTGCAACAACGGGTTCTCACTGCATGAGCTGTGGTCACAGGCTCAGATGGTACGATTTGGTGCCGCTGTTCTCATGGCTGCAGCTCGGCGGTAAGTGCCGATATTGCAAGGCAAAGATATCAGTGCAATATCCGCTCATCGAAGCGATGAACGGAATCGGGTATGTACTGATATTCATTATCAATGACATAAATATTGACAGCATACTGTTATGTCTGTTTTTCTCAGCTCTGGTTGTACTGTCAGTCATCGACTGGAGAACCTATGAGATACCGATAGGTGTCAACATTACCATTCTGGTGCTCGGTGTGTTAAGAAGCGCGCTCGACTACCACAATATTGTCTCACATCTTATCGGATTTGTTTGTGTCAGTGCTTTTCTGCTTCTGCTAATCCTTATAACAGGCGGCAGGGCGATGGGTGGCGGTGATGTGAAGCTCATGGCAGCCGCAGGACTTTTTCTTGGATGGAGAAATGTCACGCTTGGCTTTTTCCTAGGCTGCATAATAGGCTCAGTAATTCACCTGTTACTTATGAAGTTTGCCCACAAGGGCAGACAACTCGCATTCGGACCATACCTCTCAGCGGGAATGGTCATAGCAATGCTGTTCGGAGATAACCTTATAAAATGGTATCTCGGACTATTCTAATTTAAGAGAACTACATATCGCAAGATTAATAGTTCTCTTACATATCCTTGCTTACAAAAGATAATAACCCAACAATGCAGGTAAGCAGCGATATGTAAGAGAACTATACTAATATAACCTCATAACGGATGCATATAATCATATATGCTATTCTAGTATAAATAGACAATTGCGAAACTCAAATTTTACTGTAAAATTGCACAACGTCCGGCTGTAATATACTAAGTTTTGCAAACGCCTAATCCGGTATAAAAAGTAAAAGGAGAACACTCATGGCTTCTAAGGTCACCAAATTCACCACCATTTCAATAGGCAGCTCGGAAATCAAGCTCTCCGAGCTTGACAGCAGCAGGAAGAATATTTCAGTTCTGTGGGCAGAGACGGTTCCTACACCGGCTGATTCTTATGATGAGGGAGAAATCGTGGATATTGAGAAGATTTCAAGGACTCTCAAGCAGACGATTTTTAAGAACCGCATCAATGCAAAGCACGTTATATTCACGGTGCATGGTCCTAAGTTTGCCAACAAGGAGATTATTATTCCGAATGTTAAAAAGGATAAGATTAAGTCGATCGTGGATGCGAACTGCTCAGAGTATTTTCCTATTAACACGGAGGAGTATGTATTTTCATATTCCATACTTGAGCATTTCGTTCAGGAGGGAAGAAAGCAGATGCGTCTCATGGTGGTAGCTGCACCGGAGGAGATTATTGACAGCTATTATACCCTTGCAGAGCGGCTTGAGATGAAGCTTGAGTGCATTGACTATGCAGGTAACTCAACCCTTCAGATTATCAAGCAGCAGGTTGAGGAAGCGCCGAACATAGTTATTCAGGTCAACCAGGCGACAACTGTTGTCAACATTATGAAGAAGGGTATCCTGCAGATGCAGAGAACCATTCCGTATGGAAAGAATGTACTTATTAATGCGGTCATGGACGAGAAGCAGATACCTGAGGCGGGAGCGGGGGAGCTTGTAAAGCATGAGAAGCTTATCCACTCCTCGTTTGACGGAGACCAGGTTACTGATTCTCTCAGATACATGGTAGCCAACCTGAGCCGTGTAGTCGATTATTATACCACAAGAAATCAGGACAGCCCGCTTGACAAGGCATATCTTATAACGGATGGTGTGCAGATTCTTGGATTGCTCGATTTGCTGAGCAATGAGCTTAATATTCCTATAGTCATGATGGATGAGCTTAAGAATGTCACAGGCAGCAAGTACTATGAGATGCCTGAGAACCACCTAATGAATTATCTTGAGAACCTTGGAACGGTCATTGAGCCGATTAACTTCGTGTCCAGAAAGCATATAGCAACGGCACAGAAGAAGGAGGTTAAGCATAACAATACAGCGCTTATAGCAGGCTCCTTGATTATATCAGCCGTGCTGGTCGGTTATCCGTTATATAATTACATGCAGGTGAAGGAGCAGCGCGATAAGCTTGCGGCGGATATAGACAGAATCAGCAGTGTTGAGCAGATTGTAAACGATTATTACAATGCGAAGGACAAGGTGACGGATCTGCTCGGCTTTGTGAGCAGCTCCTACAGTGACAATGATTCCGTATTATATATGTACAATAAGCTTGAAGAGGTTATGCCTTCGGATATTTCGCTGTCAAGCCTGTCATTTAATAATGGTCAGGTATCCCTTTCCGGAACAGGCTCATCCAAGCTGTGCGTTGCGAAGTTCTTAGAGGAGCTTGAGAAGCTTGATAATGTATATGATATACAGATTTCGGGTGTCAGCGAATCGAAGGACGAGGAGAGCAATATTACAGAGAGCTTTTCGCTTACGTTCAAGTTCCTCAAGCTTGACGAAGAAGAGAGCACACAGGAAGAAGCCGGTACGGACAGCAGTACAGTAAATAATGAGAAGGAGGCACAGTAATTATGAAGCTTGCAATTTCAGAACGTGACAAATTCCTATTATGTCTGGTTGGCAGTCTTTTGCTGGTATTTTTAGCATACTATTTCGGATTCCGCAATTTCAGTGATAAGACGAGTGCACTTGAGAGCGAGATTTCCACACTTCAGGTTAAGTACAATGACTTGAAGGATAAGTCGGACAATATACCGAAGTATAAGCAGGATACGGAAAACTATAATCGCATTTTTGAGGGTGGTCTTGCCGGATACGATTCAGGCTTTTCACAGAAGGCAACGCTTATGTTCACAACAGAGCTTGAAGCAGAGCTTGGTGTGTGGGTCCGCACGGTGAGCATGCCGGATGCGGCACTTGTGTACACCTTCGGAAATGTTGCTTCATCCAACCCTTCAGCTAACGGTGCGAAGGTATATTCCACCGATATGAAGGGATATAAGAAGACGGTCACATATTCTTATGAATGTGATTACGATACCTTCAAGGAGCTGCTGGCATACATACTTGACTATGATACGGTATATACGATTGATACGGTAAGCTGTTCCTACAATGAGGACGATGAACTTATGAGCGGTAATATCACGATTTCACAGTATGCCATCACCGGTTCGGACAGAGACTACTATGAGTCGGATATAGATTCGATTGACCTTGGCACGGAGAATCTTTTTGTATCAGAGAGCAATCCTGACCGTGTGATAGAGGCAACGGATGAGTTCGGTCTTATGACTAATTACGATATAGCGCTTTCCCTTAGCTCGGAAAGCTCCGATTTAAGCTCGGTGGTTCTTGGAAGAAGAGGCTACTCATCCTCACAGGTTTCCGCCAACACGAATAACAATGTTCCTGTTGTGATTAACCTTGCAGGAGAGAACGGCGAGTACACGATAAGCTATTCTGTAGGCGATAAGCAATATCCTGCTGCAGACAAGACCTTGGTTGATTTGTCCTTCAATCCGGGCAGAAGCCTTGACCTCATGGTATTCAGCAGTGAGCGTGAATCGGATAATGACAAGTCCGGAGCAAGCGTGACCATCAACAATGAGTCTGATATGACACTTAACATCAAGGTGGTAAATGATGACAGCTCCAACCCAAGATTCAATGTTGAGAGTGTGAATGGAGCGGTGAGATATTATAGGTAGATATACATGAAAAGGAGATTGTTGTGATATGTCCCACAATGTGAAGCATGAACAGAATAGTGGTTTCTCTCTCATAGAGCTGTTGATTGCGATAGCTATCCTTGCCATGCTCACGGTGCCTCTTATGAACTCCTTTATCATGTCGGGAAAGATTAACCGCAACAGCAGAAGGCTTCAGAATGCTGCCGCTGTTGCACAGAGTGTTGCGGAGACTGCGAAGCATACGACGGACAAGGCGGCACTTGAGGCGGCACTTAAAGCACTTCCGGGTGTGTATGATTTTCCGGCTGATTCTAAGGTGAATGAGGACAGCCCGGTGTATACCTTCAAGCTTGACGGTGCGGACGGTGAGAAGTTCCGGGTCAATGTAAGCCTTATGCCTAAGACAGATTATGACTATAAGGCAACGGACTTTGCCGATTTATACAATGAGGCGAGCGTTATATACAGTGAGCTTATTCTCAATGACAACAAGGTTCTGTCGCTTATGAGGTCGCAGAAGATACCTTATGATGTCCCGGGTGCACCGGTCATGGAAAAATGGAATGTCACAGAAGGCAGGTGGGACAGCTACAGTCCGTCAGATGAGGACAAGGCAATCCGTGATACCTATGGCAATCTTTTTGCGGACGAGTATCTAAAGAGCAGTGGTTCATTGGATGGTATCAGTGAGTCGGAGCTTACTGATGTCAACTCCGAATTTAAAAAGGAAAATATAGACAAAACAGTAGATATTAATATAGAACAGGTCGGCAATGATTATGAGGTAACTATCAATACGATATATACATTCGATTTCACGGATTATAAGGTAGTGTACAGGGCTGAGGATACGTCTCCGGGTGTGATCGTCACTCTGGGAGCCGGTACTCCTATGACATTCTACAGATGTTCGGGGAAGTTAGTGTATAAGGCTGATGAGATTAAGCTTACCTTGGACAATGAAAAGCCTTTATATTTTCTCTACGCAAAGGCAGAGGGAGGCAGAATTTCAAGTGATGGAATTACGTTGGAAAAGGCTGCGGACGTAAGACATTTTAAGAGCGTAACTTATAATGTCAATGCAGCCTCCGGCGTACAGCTTACCAATGAAGATGGAACCTCAAGGAACATGAAGCTTTATTTTGTTGAGGAGGCAGGCGAAAGACAGGAGGAGAGCTTTAAAATCAATGTCGATAACAGCAGTCTCACAACGGCACTTGACCTATATACAACAGAAATTTACAACACCTTGGGGGCGGCACTTTCTGTCAATGTCAATAATGCCATAAAAGGTGTTGTTAATGTGTATTCTACAAGGGATGCGGCAAATACAGATAACCATATTGCGTATGAAAAGGGCGAAGAGATTACTTCATTATATAAGATCATAGTGAGCGTGGATTATGATGCTGACCGTGACGGAGGTTATTCGGAACATGTGTATTCGGTAGCTACCGATGATTAAGAAAAATAATATACGTGCTGAGGCATATATGCTTAGGCACGGTGAAATGGAGAAAGGTATGGGCAGAAGAAGCACAAGCAGGCTTAAGGAGAATAAGGGTTCATCACTTATAATGACATTGGTTGTGGTATCCTTCATAGCGGTCATAGCGATGACTGTCATGACATTAGCGCTGTCCTCATACAAGATTAAGGCGATGGAGGCGCGGGGCAGAAATGCTTTCTATAATGCGGATATGGCGGTGGATGAGATATATTCAGGTCTTGCCGCTGACGCTTACAGTGAGCTTGCTGAGTCCTATGACTATGTTATTGGAAATCTTCTTGAGGTTGACGGCGATTCGGTCACAATGATTGACAACACGGCAGCTAACAAGCTTCTTAGAAATACATATTTCCGCAATGCCTGCTTCGCAATATTCGGCGAGAGCTATGGAATGAGTGATGAGAAGGACATTAAGAAAAAGATAGAGGATGAGCTCACAGCAGGAAGCACACTATCATCTGTGAACCTCACGGAATTATCCGATAAGCTTAGAAGCTATATCTCCGATGTCTATAAGGATGCTTCAGGTGGAAGCGAGATTGATATAAATGTCGGACAGCTTCCGCAGATTCTTATGGTTGACGGTGCGATAAATTCCGTGATTATAAAGGATGTCACAATAACATACCAGAATCTTAACACGGACTATTTTTCACAGCTCACAACGGATTACGAGATTGTATTCCCTGAGAAGGCTGATATCAATATCGTGGATGATGACAGCGATATTCTTCAGTCCTTCCGCGACTATGCGATTGTATCAAATAAGTATATCAACTCGATGGGCTCTATAAATGTAAATGGCGGAATATACGCAAATCTCGGAATAAACCATCAGGGTGCTTCGGAATCACCAAGTCTTTTAAGACTTACCGTAAATGGAGGCAATATTGTCACCAACGGTCTGATACAGCTTTCGCAGAATGCGGCTGTCACACTTGGAGACGGAAGGATATGGGCGGACAATATCGAGCTTATCGACTCAGACCTTGTAATCAATCCGGATGCTTCTGCGTATGTTGCGGATGACCTGACACTTACACAGGGTTCTAAGAGCAATTCTGTGACGATAAGCGGCGATTATTATGGCTACAGTATTGAGGGACATGGAATAAACAGCGCGGATGCGACCCCGGCTAAGAGCAGTGCTATTATTATAAACAGTAAGAAGTCAAAGCTGGATTTTTCCAATATAAGAACACTTATATTGGGAGGTTACGGATGGGTTGTATATAATGAAGGCTCATCAGACCCGGGCGATGAGAGCTATTATAGAACGGGTGAGTCTATTGCCGTGCGCTACACACAGACTGCGTATGTTCTTCCGGCGTCATGGAACGGAATAATTAACGATAACTTCTTTGCAAAGAAGCTGCTTAACACGGCACAGCGCGTGATTGCCAATCCGGTCGAAGGCGGGGAGTATGAGTACTATTACAATTTCTCGAGCGGTGATGCGGCTGCAAGCTTTTATCGCGGACTTTACGATGATGATACCTTCAATGAGCTTTGCTCAGATGCCGGGATAACCGGAGCCGGGAATCTAGCCGAGGCTCAGGTGATAAGAGCGAGAATAAGAAGTGTGATTGATGAGGCTTATGACGATTTCCTTGACTATGACGGCACTGGAACTAAGGCTATCACGATTAACCCTAATGCCCGTGTGTATGAGAAGGGAATTGTGAGGGACAATGCTTCGGGTGTGAATGAATATAACAGTGTAGGGGACGAACTTGTCAGGGTTCTTTACGACAACTCGAGATGGAGACAGAGAATAATAGGAAGTCTCCTGATAGAGCTTGAGGATGACTGGATGTACAATTCCTCTGACTGGGATGGAAGCAGGCCTTATCCGACGCTCAACTACGGCTCTATGCGTTTTTCACATAAGATTAAATCGGAGGCTGAGTTAAATCATGGTGCAGTCGACAATATTCTTCTGGGCAGGTCAAAGATTGCGGAGACAGGAAACGCATATTATTATGTTGAGAATGAGGATGGCAGCAATGCGGAAAACTATGTTGTTTTCGTGCATAATGGGGATGTGAAGCTCAGCAATGATTTCGACAGCCGTGCACCTGAAAGAGGAATTATAATTGTGGATGGCAACGTGGTTGTAGACCGGAATTTTGAGGGTTGCATCATCGCGACGGGAGATATCAAGCTTGAAGGAGGTACATATAGTGCTGCACCGGAGCTTATTGATACGATTCTTAAGACACTTTCGGGTGTCAGAGGATATTTCGACGGAACGAATGTCACTGAGCTCGGAAAGCATATCGGCTACAATGATGGGGCACATGCAAAGCAGCCTGATGAGAAGGAAAAGGGCAATCTTAACAGCTATGCGGCATCGGATTGCATAAATATAGCAAATTACAGAAGAAGTGCAGCAACACAGACAGAGACGGAATAATGCTCTTAATAAATGCTATGAAAAGGAGGGAAAATGCCGATATGAAAAGTAGGAAAAGTAGGAATGGCAGGAATGACAGCTGCAATACATTGAATAATGAAATGAATAAAGGCTTTTCATTGATTGAGCTGCTGGTTGTCATTGCCATTATGGGTATATTTATCGGCGTTTCTTTCGCTTCCATAGGTCTTATCCAGGCTGGAAATATGACCAGTGTGACCAAGAGCATTGCGACAGGTATTCAGGAGACACGTCAGAAGACAATGACGCAGAATCTGTTGTACGGATGGCGGTTTTCGGTTGATACGGCTGGCGGTTGGCGCGGGGGGAAGGCGGGTTCACTCTCCTTGACGGTTACTAAACAGGCAGCCGCCACGCAGCCGCCTGTGGACACGGTGACAGAGCTGAAAAAATGTGAGCTGTATTACACTAAAGATAGTGACGAAGAGGTGAAGATTACCGGGTTCGCGATGACGTTCGACGCTTCGACAGGTGCGGTAAAATCCTTCAATTATGCATTAGCAGACGGCGGAACAGCCATGCAGACCTCGGGCACCGGAAGGATAAGAGCGGCACACGGAAAAAAGGAGAGTGAACTTACCATATTCTTTGCAACAGGAAAGTATGAGGTTAAGTAGTATGAAACTAGGCAGAGCACATAAACGGGACGGAATTTCGGATAACAGGGGCATCACTCTCATAGAGGTTCTTATAGGAATTGCCATAATGGGTATTGTTTCATCGATGATTTCGGCAATAATGGTAGGTGGGACTAATTTTTTCAGGAAACAGAGTGCCACGATAGATTTGCAGAATGATTCACAGCTTATTACCTCATCAATGTCGGCGGCGATACTTGAGGGAACGAATTTTACACTTGAAGAGGATAAGCTGATGGATGGCAGGAGGGTTGTGTATTTTACCACCGGGACACCTGCTGCAGAGGGGGAGAATAAAGCAGTCGCAAAACAGTATATATGGGTAGAGGATAGTCCGTATGGTGACGAAGGGTATCTTTATATATATGATGCGGGAGCTGTGGTTGATTACAATAAGGGAAATTGCATATCAGAGCTTGTCAGATATTTTAAAATTACAGCCGGTGTCACTGAAGCGACAACAGATGCTTCGGGCAATATCGTATACACATACAACAGCAGCGTCAAGGAGACGAATAAGATTGAGAAAATCAGCGTGAGCTTCACTCTTGCCAATTCAAAGTCCGAGCTTACGCAGAGCATAGAGATTAAGCCAAGAAATACTGTGGCGGATTTTAAAAAGCTAGAGTCCGGCACATAGAACCAGCTGCACAAGTATGAAAGAAAGTGGGTTGATGTTTATGGGAAATATTAATAATCTGAAGAGAAGCGCAAAGAAGCTTGTTGCTGCCATGTTATCTGTTGTGACTGCGGTTACACTTATGCCGGTGCAGGCTGTCCAGGGAAAGGGGACTTCACATTTGGCTTCGGGTGTGGCTGATATCAATACGCTGAATGTGAGCTTATCCGTCAGTGCAAGCGTGCAGAGAGCACTTGATGCAGGGCTTAAGAATAATTCCGGGAGAGCGGATGTTATAAGAGCGGTGCTTGATGACATAGAGGAACTGCCGCAGTACGGTAATCCTGATTTTACATCAATAACAAGAGGTACGGCAGAAAGACCCTTTGTCATACTCGAGATTGCGCCGGCTGAGGAGTGCGGTGAGCTGGGATACCTTGTGAGCGGATGTGAGCCTATCAGAATGGAGGATATGTTCGGCTTCGGAGAGTATACAAGAATATCTGAGACATTGACAACGGGATATTTGACGGATGTACCTTCGGGAACCTTCTTTTTCATGGATGAGCCGGAGGGAAATGCATCCAATTACGGCTCCTACAGAGGTAATCTTCAGAACTGGGCATGGAGAATTAATCAGTATGGCGGACAGTCGTTCGTACATAAGGGCTACTATGAATATGTAGGCATGGGCAAGGGCTGCTTTTCTGTTGAAGCAGGAAAGATGGTTAAAAAAGGTGTGGACAGCGGAGAGTATATCTGGCACACTGTCAACTCATTTGAGGCTTCGCGGTATGATGGCATAGAATTTAATGATGACATTGCCGATGCGGCGGGCGGGGGGGGGGGAAAGAAAAATTAAATCCCGGAAAG
>OGUO01000467.1_pt1 | contig 29893 bp, 28 predicted proteins | sample 1553641 | NCBI WGS metagenome assembly OGUO01 (sample SAMEA2579980, study PRJEB22360) | human gut metagenome | biome: human gut; feature: human-associated habitat; material: faeces | place: Denmark | collected 2008/2010 | reverse complement strand
ATTTATACCGGCATATATGATAACCCTTGATGAAACCAGATAAGGAGCAGAGTCTATGATTGGCAGAGAAGACCAGTTAAAAAGTCTTAACCAGAATTATGCGTCATCTAAAAGCAATCTGACGATACTTTACGGAAGACACGGAACGGGTAAGACAACTCTTATAAAAGAATTTATCAAAGACAAAAAGTCTTTTTACTATAAGGCTGTTCCTGCGGATGATTTTGAACAGAACGGAATGTTTGGCAGGGCAGCAGGAGTAGAATCAGACTCATATTATGAGATTATGAAGGCACTCCGTGATAGAGGCATAATGCTTTTTGTTGTGGAAGAATTTCATAATATTATAAAGATGGACAGTAATTTTATGTCAGATGTATCAAGACTTGTCAGGGATGAATCTAAAGTCATGGTTATCCTTAGCTGTTCCTCTGTAGCGTGGGTTGAAAATTCAATGGTAAAAGCAATGGGAAACTATGCTTTTAACATTAATGCTTTTATGAAATTAAAGGAATTCAGCTATTCTGATTTTATCAACAGATTTCATAATACTGAACCGCGGGAACTTTTATACATATATGCCATAACAGGCGGAAATCCGGGTTATGTTGACAGATGGAATGAAAATATCAGCATTAAAGAAAATATATGCAGGCTGTTCCTGACGGACAAAGGCGCATGGTATAAAGAAGCCCTGAATTATGTAAAAGATGAATTCAGGGAAATATCGGTATATAATACCATTTTGTCATGCCTTGCCATGGGCAAAAATAAATTAAATGACATACATGAGTATACAGGATATGGCAGGGATAAAATAAGTGTGTACCTTAAGAACCTGATTGCAAGGGAAATTGTTGAAAAAATATTTTCCTATGATGTATTTGGCAATGAAAATACAAGAAAAGGGCTGTACAGAATACAGGACAGCTTTATTGAATTCTGGTACAGATATATCTATCAGGACTGGAGCAGAATAGATGTAACAGAGCCTTATGAATTTTATGACAGTCACATTGAAGACCGGCTTGAAGAATTCGTAAAAAATGCATTTATCAGAATAGCGGGAGAAATGCTTGAAATTCTGGGCGATATGCATAAATTGCCTTTTGAAGCTGTCAGAAAGGGAAGCTGGTATGGCAAAAACGGTGACATCCACCTTATATTTGAGGACAAAGACGGCAATGGCATTATAGGTCAGGTATATGTGGATGACAGAAAAGTATGTATGGAAGATTTTGACAGGCTTCGTGAGAACGTGCAGCTTGCAGGAATTAACGGCAGGTTCTATTACCTGTTTTCAATTAACGGATTTTCCGATGATTTGAAAGCTGATAATATAGCGACAATCGGAATCGAAGAATTATAGGTGACAATATGAAAAGTTTATATATTGCAGAAAAACCGAGTGTGGCCCAGGAATTTATGAAAGCCCTCGGAGAGAATCCACAGCGCAGGGACGGTTATTCTGAATCGGATGATGCGGTATTTACATGGTGCGTGGGACATCTTGTAACAATGAGTTATCCTGCCGAATATGACGCCTCCCTAAAAAGGTGGAGCATGGATACCATTCCTTTTATACCGACGGAATGGAAATACGAAATTATCCCTGCAGTTGCAAAACAGTTTAATATAGTGGCAGGTCTTTTAAACAGGGAAGACGTGGATAAGATATATGTCTGCACCGACTCGGGACGTGAAGGAGAATACATATACCGCCTCGTTGAACAGATGGCAGGAGTTCACGGAAAAAAAAGACTTCGTGTGTGGATTGATTCCCAGACAGAGGAAGAGATAAAAAGAGGCGTAAGAGATGCAAAGGATTTGTCGGAATACGATAACCTGTCAGAAGCTGCTTATCTTAGAGCCAAGGAAGATTACCTGATGGGAATTAATTTTTCAAGAGTACTGACACTTAAATACGGTCAGTCAATATCTTCATTTTTCAGGCAGAATAACAGAACCGTTATTGCGGTAGGCCGTGTGATGACCTGTGTGCTTGGAATGGTGGTAAGAAGGGAAAGAGAGATAAGGAATTTTGTGAAAACACCGTTTTACAGGGTGGTTGCCACACTTCCACTGTCAGAAGACAAAAATTTCGATGCTGAGTGGAAAGCGGTGGAGGGTTCAAAATATTTTGAATCACCGAAACTCTATAAAGAAAACGGCTTTAAAGAAAGAAAAGACGCAGAAGAACTTATAAATATATTATCGGAAAACAAGCCGGTTACAATGGAAGTGATATCCATTGAACGTAAAACCGAAAATAAACAGCCACCGCTTCTATATAACCTTGCGGAATTACAGAATGACTGCTCAAAGTTTTTTAAACTGAGCCCGGATGAGACACTTAAGCACACACAGGAGTTATACGAAAAAAAACTTGTAACATATCCCAGAACCGATGCCAGAGTGCTTTCAACGGCGGTTGCGAAGGTGATTGACAAAAATATAACAGGTCTTAGGAATATACCTGAGTACAAAGAATTTGTGGAAGAAATCCTTGCAGCAAAGTCATACGAGGGAATCGCAAAGACAAGGTATGTCAACGATAAGCAGATAACAGACCATTATGCCATAGTTCCCACAGGACAGGGCTTTAACAATCTCAAAAATCTTTCAGCCACGTCAAAAGCCGTATATTATGCTATAGTCAGAAGATTTTTAAGCATATTTTATCCAGCGGCTGTATATAAAAAGATATCAATATCATTAAGACGCGATACGGAAAGTTTTTTTGCCTCATTTAAAGTTCTTGAAAAAGAAGGTTATCTGAAAGTTGTAAACAGTTTCAGAAAATCCAAGGCAGATGGCGAAGAAACAGAGGAAGAAAAGTATGACGAAGTCTTTCTTGATAAACTCAAAGGCCTGAAAAAAGGCAGTATTCTTGATGTCAGCGGCTTTAATGTAAAAGAAGGAGAGACATCACCGCCAAAGAGATATAATTCCGGTTCGATGATTCTGGCAATGGAAAATGCAGGACAGTTAATAGAAGATGAAGAACTCCGTGCCCAGATTAAAGGAAGCGGTATCGGAACCAGTGCAACAAGAGCTGAGATTCTCAAAAAACTTGTGGACAAAAAATACATTAACCTTAATAATAAGACGCAGATAATTACTCCGTCACAACTGGGAGAAATTGTATACGATGTGGTAGATAATTCAATTAAAAGACTCTTAGATCCAAGACTTACCGCAAGCTGGGAAAAAGGGTTGACAGGAGTGGCAGAAGGGAATATAAGTACAGATGAATATCTGTTAAAACTGGAAGCTTTTATTTCTAAGAATACAATGATGGTTAAAACGCTTAATAATGAATATTCTTTAAGACAGTATTTTAACCGGACTACAGAATATTATAAAAAATAGGAGGCCTATACAATGTGTGGAATAGTTGGTTACGTTGGAAAAAAACAATGTACGGATATATTAATCGGTGCATTATCAAAGCTCGAATACAGAGGCTATGATTCTGCGGGAATTGCCGTATTTGAGAATAATAAAATTAAAGTAGAAAAGTGTCAGGGCAAACTTGAGAACCTTATCAATAAAATTAAAGAAGAAGGTAAGCCTTCAGGAACCTGCGGGATAGGACATACAAGATGGGCAACCCATGGAGAACCATCCGATATTAATTCCCATCCACATGGTAACAAAAGGGTATCAATTGTACATAACGGAATAATTGAGAATTATATGAAGATAAAAGAATTTCTTATTGAACAGGGATATGGTTTTGAAAGTGAAACCGATACCGAGGCAGTAGCAAAGCTTCTTGATTATTACTATGACGGCAATCCTGTAGATACAATTATCAAAGTACTTGCAGAGATTGAAGGCTCATACGCACTGGGAATTATGTTCAGGGATTTCCCTGACAGGATATTTGCGGTACGCAAAGACAGTCCGCTTATAATCGGGCTTTCTGACGAAGAGAATTTCATAGCATCGGATATGACTGCCATACTTGAATTCACGAAGAAATATTATCTTCTTGAACAGAATGAAATAGCAACTATTACCAAGGATGGTGTTACGATATGTGATGTGCATAAAGAACCTGTAAAGAAGGAAATACAGGTGGCTGACTGGGATGCAGATGCTGCACAGAAAGGCGGATATGAGCATTTTATGCTTAAAGAAATACATGAGCAGCCAACAGCCATTAAGACTACAATCACACCGCGTATTAACGAAGGAATGGTAGATTTTTCCGAATGTGGTCTTACTGATGAAGTACTTGCGGGATATGACAATATCTTTGTTGTTGCCTGCGGTACCGCAATGTATGCCGGAATGGTGGGAAAATATATAATTGAAAAAGTGGCAAGAACAAGAGTAACCGTTGATATGGCATCAGAATTCAGGTACAGGGATCCAATAATCGGTAAAAAAGATCTTGTCATACTGATATCACAGTCAGGAGAAACAGCGGATACAAGGGAAGCAATGAATATTGCCAAGGCAAAAGGCGCAACAACACTTGCACTTGTTAATGTAAAAGGTTCTTCAATCGCAAGGGAAGCAGACCTTGTAATGTATACCCATGCCGGACCTGAAATTTCCGTTGCATCCACCAAAGCATTCACGGTACAGGTATCAATGATGTATCTTTTTGCATATAAATTAGCTTATGCCAAGAAAGTTATTGATAAAGAAACCTATATGAATTATATAAAAGAGCTTGTTGCAATACCTGATGTTATGGAAAAATTCCTTGCAGATAAGGATGAATGTCAGTACGCAGCCTCAAAAATAATGAATGCAGACAGTCTTTTATACATCGGACGAGGACTTGACTATGCACTTAGCATGGAGGGTGCTTTAAAGCTGAAAGAAATTTCTTACATTCATTCGGAGGCTTATGCGGCAGGCGAGTTAAAACACGGACCAATCGCCCTTATTTCAGACCAGACACCTGTTGTGGCAATTGCAACACAGTCAAGTCTGTATGAAAAAACTGTAAGCAATATACAGGAATGTAAGGCAAGGGGAGCCAAGGTCGTTCTTATGTGTGGTGAAAATGCCAAAGTTGATGAAAAGACGGCAGATATTATCATAAGAATTCCTGAAGTATCGGAGCTTGTAATGCCTGTTCTTGCGGCAGTACCTTTACAGCTTATTGCATATTATACTGCAGTTCTTAAGGGTAATGATGTAGATAAGCCAAGAAATCTTGCAAAATCGGTAACGGTTGAATAATTTATAACAGAAGGAAAGACAAATGGAAGAATTAAAAATAGCACAGTTATTTGATTTAACTGAAACAATAGCGGCACCGCTTTTTATGAGACATACATATCCCTGGGAGGTGCTTCCTGAAATAGGAGAATATATACTGGAACTTGGCGGAACGCTTTCTTTTGATGAATATGAGCTTGTGAATGATAATATCTGGATTGCAAAGAGTGCCAAAGTTGCACTAACGGCAAGCATTACCGGACCTTGTATCATAGGCAAAAATGCAGAGATAAGACATTGTGCATTCATAAGAGGCAATGCCATTGTAGGTGAAGGAGCAGTTGTAGGCAACTCAACGGAACTTAAGAACGTTGTTCTTTTTAACAAAGTACAGGTACCTCATTATAACTATGTGGGTGATTCAATCCTTGGCTACAGGTCACATATGGGAGCAGGTTCCATAACTTCCAATGTCAAATCCGATAAGACTCTGGTTGAGATAAAAGATGGCGATGCCATTATCAAAACAGGTCTTAAGAAAATGGGCGCAATTCTCGGCAATAATGTTGAGGTAGGATGTGGCTCTATTCTTAATCCGGGAAGCGTTATCGGTGCGGGAACCAATATATATCCGCTTTCAAGTGTAAGAGGATACGTTCCGGCGAAGAGCATATATAAAAACCAAAATGAAATAGTTGATAAAAGATAAAAATACTGCCGTAATATTGAGGCATATGGTGTTAAGGACGGGAATCGTAGAAAGCGTATCCCGTCCTTTGTTCATATTTTTATAAAAGAAGCATATAAATGTCTTATATAAAGTGTATTATACGGGGGGAAAATAATGAAAAAAGCGGTGTTTTCAATTTTTAAGTCATTAATTATTGCATACATAGTTACAGGGGTTCTGCTTCTTTTAGCAGCACTTCTTATGCAGAAAATAGGACTTAAAGACAATCAGGTAAGGCTCTTTGTTATTCTTATTTACGGTGTTTCTAATATTGTGTCAGGTTTTATTTTCGGTAAAATGAGGAAAAACAGGAGGCTTCTTAACGGGATTATAATAGGAGTGGCATATTTTGCTATGTTAGTCCTGATTTCCGCAATAATAAATAAAGGGTTTGAAAATGAACTGGGTAAAAATATAATTTCCTTAGTAATATGTATACTCGGAGGGGCAATTGGCGGAATTATGAGTTGACCGCTTATTAAAATTTGGGTATACTTATAACAAATATTTTTACCTAAGGAGTGTAGTACGATGAGCAATAATGAAATAGAAGCATGTCAGAGAAAATATAAAGAGCTTGAAGCAGGAAAAAGCGGAATATATAACACAATAGGGCGCCTTTATTTTGAAAAATATAAAGATTCTCCGGAGGGTGAATTTGCTGACAGTGTTAACCAGATTAACAAAATAAATGAGGAAATGAAGCAGATTGATCTTAGAATCAAATTTATAAATGGTATTGTGGTATGTACTAACTGCGGACTTGAAAATGGGGTTAAATCGTCTTTCTGTTCCGGATGCGGAACAAGACTTCCACATACATATTCAACAGACGGAATGAGATGCAGCAATTGCGGAGGACTTATTAATCCGGGTCAGAAATTCTGCGGAAGCTGCGGAGCTGCCATTCCACAGACAGAGACAGCTGCGGCAGCAGAACCCGTATCACAGGTTAAGACATGTCCTAACTGTGGATGTGAACTTGAAAATGATGCAGTATTCTGTTCAGAATGTGGTACGAAAATCGACTAGAATCCGGAGGTATACATAGATGGCTGGGTCATCTTTTGGAAATCAGTTTAGAATAACTACATGGGGAGAATCTCATGGTAAGGGATTAGGTGTGGTAATTGACGGATGTCCTGCGGGATTAAGCCTTTCAGAGGAAGATATCCAGAAATACCTTGACCGGAGAAAACCGGGTGTATCGCAGTACGTTACGAAGCGTAAGGAAAGTGATACGGCTAAGATAATGTCCGGCGTTTTTGAAGGCAGGACGACCGGAACACCTATCTCAATCATGGTTCTTAATGAGGACCAGAGATCAGCAGACTATTCCGATATAGAGATGTTTTACAGACCGGGGCATGCTGACTATACCTTTGACAGCAAGTATGGCTTCAGGGATTACAGAGGCGGCGGACGTTCATCCGGTCGGGAGACGATTGCAAGGGTAGCTGCGGGTGCGGTTGCCGCAAAGATTCTTAAAGAATTCGGTATAGAAATTACTGCCTATACCCAGTGCATCGGCGGAATTGGAATTGATTATTCAAGATTTGATATTGAAGAACGGGACAGAAATCCTTTTTCGGTTCCTGATAAAGAAGCTGCGGTTTCCATCGAGAATAAGGCAAAAGAAACCATTGAGAATCTTGATTCTCTTGGAGGAATTATAGAATGTGTCGTAAAAGGTATGCCGGCTGGTATCGGTGAGCCTGTATTTGATAAGCTTGACGCACAGCTTTCAAAGGCTGTAATGTCAATCGGAGCGACTAAAGGCATTGAAATAGGTGACGGTTTTATGGTTGCCGAGACAACGGGAAGCGAAAATAATGATGAATTTTATAACGATAACGGTCATATAGCAAAGAGAACTAATCATTCGGGAGGAGTGCTTGGCGGAATAAGTGACGGCAGTGATATAATTTTCAGGACTGCCATCAAGCCTACGCCTTCCATATCATCATTACAAAGTACCGTAAGCCGTAACGGTGATGAGATGCAGGTATGTATAAAGGGCAGACATGACCCCGTTATCGTACCGAGAGCAGTTGTTGTGGTTGAAACAATGACAGCATGTACCATACTGGACCTGCTTATGGCTAATATGACATCCAGAATGGATTATTTAAAGAAAGTGTATGACAAATAATGGAATATAAAGTATTAAAAACAGACGGAAAAGCCAAGAGAGCCGAGATGAAAACAGTCCATGGCACGATACAGACTCCTGTATTTATGAATGTCGGTACCGTTGCCGCCATCAAAGGTGCTGTTTCGACGGACGATCTGCGTGAGATAGGCTGTCAGGTTGAACTTTCCAATACCTATCATCTGCACGTCCGTACAGGAGACAAGCTCATTAAGGAAATGGGCGGTATCCGTGAATTTATGAACTGGGACAGACCCGTTTTAACAGATTCGGGCGGATTTCAGGTTTTTTCACTTGCCAAGCTCCGTAAGATTAAGGAAGAGGGCGTTTCCTTTAATTCACATATTGACGGACATAAGATTTTTATGGGGCCTGAGGAAAGTATGCAGATACAGTCAAACCTCGGTTCCACAATTGCAATGGCATTTGATGAATGTATAGAAAATCCTTCTCCAAGGGATTATGTTCAAAAATCAGTTGACAGAACTACAAGGTGGCTTGTAAGATGTAAGAATGAAATGGCGCGACTTAATTCATTGCCTGATACAGTCAATAAGGAACAGCTTTTATTTGGTATCAACCAGGGCGGAACTTATGACGACATCAGAATCAATCATGCCAAGGCAATAGCCGGACTTAATCTTGACGGCTATGCAATAGGCGGACTGGCTGTTGGAGAGACCCATGAAGAAATGTACAGAATTATTGATTCCGTAGTTCCTAATCTTCCGGCAGACAAGCCGGTATATCTTATGGGCGTTGGTACTCCTGCGAATATACTTGAAGCAGTGGACAGAGGTGTCGATTTCTTTGACTGTGTATATCCTTCAAGAAACGGAAGACATGGTCATGTATATACAAGGTTTGGAAAGCTCAATCTTTTTAACGCACAATATGAGAAAGACGCCAGACCAATAGAAGAAGGCTGCGGATGTCCTGCATGCAGAAGTTACAGCAGAGCATATATAAGACACCTTCTTAAAGCAAAGGAAATGTTAGGAATGAGACTTTGCGTGCTTCATAATCTGTATTTTTATAATCATCTTATGGAGCAAATCAGAGAAGCTATAGATGAAGGCAGATATAGTGAATTCAAGAAAGAGACTTTAGAAAGTCTACAAGGAGGACAGACATCATGATTTTATTAAGTTCAAACGGAGCGGGCAGCATTTTACTTTTAGTAGGTTATATTGCAATTTTTGCGGCTATTATGTATTTCGCAGCAATCAGACCACAGAAGAAACAGCAGAAGAAACAGCAGGAAATGATTAATTCAATGGAAAAGGGCGACAGCGTTCTTACTACAAGCGGTTTCTACGGAGTTGTTATTGATATAACAGACGATACAGTTATCGTTGAATTCTGTAGCAATAAGAATTGCAGAATTCCAATGCAGAAATCAGCAATCGTTCAGATTGAAAAAGCTGAAGCTTAAGCTATGAACAGAGCACGTTGGTTACATAAATGTGGACCGGCGTGTTTTTTTATGCTTTTCTTCTCTTATGTGAATATTTATGGTATCATATAAGAAACTTTTATTAATTTATGAGTATATCCGGGAGGCGTAATATGGCTAAGTCATCAAACCAGAAATTAAAACTTATATATCTTATGAAAATCTTGTTGGAGAAAACCGATGAGACGCACAGCATTACCATGTCGGAGATTATTGATTCTCTGGATGCATACAATATAAGTGCGGAGCGTAAAAGCCTGTACAATGATATAGAAAATCTCAGGGTATACGGACTTGATATAATAGGAGAACAGCAGGACAGAACATTTTCTTATCATGTAGGCAACAGACAATTTGAACTGGCAGAATTAAAGCTGCTTGTAGATTCCATTCAATCCGCAAAATTCATTACAGCCAAGAAATCTAACGAGCTTATAAAAAAGATAGAGGGCTTTGCCAGTAAATACGAGGCATCCCAGTTAGACAGACAGGTATTTGTAGCAGGGCGTGTAAAAACAATGAATGAAAGTATTTATTATAATGTCGACAGAATTCATACAGCCATTGCGGAAAATTCAAGAATAACATTTCAATATTTCCAGTGGAATGTTAACAAGGAGATGGAACTTCGTCATGATGGCGCATTATACGAGGTAAGTCCATGGTCATTATCATGTAATGACGATAATTATTACTTAATAGCTTATGACGGAACATCAGATAAAATCAAGCATTTCCGTGTAGACAAAATGCTTCATATTAATCCAAACGGCAAAGGCAGGGAAGGCAGACAGGTATTTAAGTCACTTGATATGGCAGCATACCTTAGAAGAATGTTTGGAATGTATGACGGAAAACCGGAGAGAGTCAGGATAGAATGTGATAATTCCTGTGCAGGGATGATAATTGACCGCTTTGGCAAAGATGTATCCATGATTAAACTGGATGATAAAAAATTTGTCATAAATGTAGAAGTGGCAGTCAGCAGACAGTTTTTTGCATGGCTTATGAGCCTTGGTAAAGGCGTTACACTTACAGGCCCGGATTATGTTGTTTCGATGATGAAGGAAGAAATTGACAGATTAGTTGAACAATACAGAAAATAAGAACATAGATTCGATATGCGAGGTGTGTTTATGGGACATCCGGTTAAACTATAATAGGAATCAGATAAGAGAAATACTCTTACTGATTCCTGTTTTAATATGGGAAAATTAAAAAAATGTCAAATAGGAGGACAATATTATGTTAGGAACAGATGGAAGATTATATGATTCAGATTTTGATTTTGATGGAGACGGAAAGCTTAATGCATACGAGTATTCAGTTATGGATGATTTGGTTTTCGGACATGAAGACGCATGCACAAGTGATGAGACTGAACTGGAAGATGATTTATTACTGGCAGGATTAAATGAGACAGAACTTGAATGTATGGACGCGGACGAAAGAAGAGAAGCACTGGAGGATGCAGGACTGGATCCGGATGATTATGACTTTGACTAGGCCACAAAGAAAACAGAGTTAATGATATTTCAATGAAAGCAGGTGTTAAGTATGAAAGAAAAAAGTTCTTTTGCAGAAGGATTGGTTTCTATTCTTATATTTATTGCTGTGTTATATATTATCGGTTCGATTGGTAATAAGAAAGAAAGTGATACAGCAAGTTACAGCCACAGCCGGTATTCAAGCAGTTACAGTACTAAGTCAACAACCGGAAGTGGATCGTCCTATAACAGCAGTACGAAGAAAAATACAACCGGAACAAGCAGTACAAAGAAAAACAATCCATACAATTCATACGATGATGGTTATGATGATATATACATGGATGACGATTATGATTATGACCGGTATTATAAAGACAGCGATTATGCTGACGGCGTAGATGATGCAATGGATGATCTTGACGAAGATTGGTAGGAGAAAGAATGCGAAATCAGAAGTTATATGAATCAGTCAGAAAATACATAGATAAGTATTACATTGATAAGCCGGATGATATTAAACTGGATAAAGAAATGAAGTCTATATTTGATAGAATCTCGGAATTTAGAAAGAAAAAAACAACAAAAAAATGTGATGCCGTAGAAAATGCAGATATTGAGATAGATGAAAGTGCTGTAGAATCGTTTGATGTTGAAAGTATGCAGAAAACGAAAGCAACTGACTCTATGTCTTCGACATTGGCAACAAACCGTAATATAGAAAGCCTTATGGGACAGATGGATGAAACATTTTCCCAAAGACTATTGCGTTTAATTGATGAGAGAGGAATGACAGATTCTGAAGCATATAATAAAGCTTATGTAGATCGAAGACATTTTTCAAAAATCAGAAAAGATGTGAATTATACGCCAAATAAGAAAACTGTGCTTGCATTTGCAATAGCATTAGAATTATCCATTGATGAAGCGAAGGATCTTCTGAATTCTGCCGGCTTTGCCCTTTCAAGAAGTTCAAAGACGGATATTATCGTAGCTTATTTCTTACAGAATAAGATATATGATATGTTTGAAATTAATGAGATATTAGATGCTTACGGACAGCCAATTTTTGAGTAAGCAATAAATTGTCGCCTATCATGCGACCCACCCGGCAAGTCCTGTAGATATATTATATTTACAAGAACTGAAGGAGGTAAATCACATGAATAAAGAATTAACAGAACTTGTATTTATTTTGGACAGAAGTGGCTCAATGGGTGGACTGGAAAGCGACACAATCGGTGGATTTAACGGGATGATAGAGAGGCAGAAAAAAGAAAAAGAAAAAGTCAATGTGACTACAATCCTCTTTGATGATGAAGTGGAAATCATTCATGATCGTTTCCCAATTGATGCAGTTCAGCCGTTGACAGATAAAGAATATTATGTCCGGGGATGTACGGCACTTCTTGATGCGGTAGGACATGCAATTAACAAAATTGACAATGTGCAGAAATATTTGCCGGAGGAACATCGTGCCGGAAAAGTATTGTTTGTAATCACTACAGATGGATTAGAAAATTCCAGTACAGAGTTTAATTACAATAACATTAAGCGAATGATTGAAGCAAAGAAAGAATGTGGCTGGGAATTCTTATTCCTTGGAGCTAATATCGATGCCGGTAAAGAAGCAGAGAAAATGGGAATTGCAAGAAACAGGGCTGTCACATACGAGAATGACCATGATGGAATAGCACTCAACTACGAGGCCGTTGGCAGAGCAGTGAGAGGCATTACAAAAAGCAGAAACTGCAGTGTTGAACTTGATGATGCCTGGGCAGAGGATATCGCAGAATATCATGAGAAGGCGGGGAAAAGGTAGGTAATATTTATGGTAGATGCAAGAGAAATGAAAAAGATACTTCGTAATAACGGATATGAATATCAAAGATGCAAAGGTTCACATTTTATGTATTCAAATGGTGTGTATACTGTTGCGGTTAATAAAGATTTAAATGCAATGGTAGCAAAAAGAATCATTAAACAGTACCACCTGCAGGTAGCAGGCGTGTAAGAAAGGAGAACAATTTTATGGCAATGATTGTATGTTCGCATTGTGGAGAACAGGTATCGGAAAAAGCAAAGAAGTGTGTGCATTGCGGTGCAGTATTGATACCGGAAGAGAAGAAACATTGCACAGAATGAGGTGCTGAACTTGAAGAGGGAATTACAGAGTGTCCGAATTGCGGCTGTCCGGTTGAAGATACACTAGGTCAGGAGACAGATGAAAAGCCGCAAAAGGTAGAGGTAACAGGGGTAAAGTTTACTAAGAAGATAAAGGTTATTATAGGAATTATAGTTGTATTATTGGTGGCCGGAGGAGCAACAGCATTTGGAGTGACACAATATCAGAAGAAGAAGGCGGCTAAGGAATATACACAACGTGTTGAAGAGTATTCTGATAATTTAGAATTAGCTGCCGTCACAATGCTGACAGGTGCAAGTGATGCGGAGTCAAGTGCAAATCTGATTAAGCAGGTATGGTATAACGCCATCTTCGAGGAAAAGGATGATAAAACAGATAAGTATACTTGTCCCGAAGGATATTTTGTATCTGATTTTAACGATGCGTTAGGTAATTTGTATGCAGATTCTAGTTTCAGCAGCAAGATAAGCAGTATTGAAGATAATCAGGATGAGGTCAATGCACTGATGAAAAAATTGAAGAATCCACCAGATGAATACAAGGATGCATATGATGCCATAACAGATTTATATAATGCTTATATATCACTTACCAACTGTGCAACAGATCCGTCAGGAAGTTTGCAGACATATTCAAGTACTTTCAGTGATGCTGATACAAATACATTAAATGCATATAAGGCGATGGAACCGTATCTGGATGATTAAATAATGAGCAGAGTGCAAGATAGGCACTCTGCCTTTTAAATGTTTGGACAAACAAAAGCCAAACATAAGCCACAACATAAGCCAACATAAGCCACACCGAACAAAAAGAACGAGATATCTCAAAAATAAAGTTCGATATATCGAAGTATTTATTCATAATTCTGTTGATAGAATAATGCATATATGGTAAAATAAATGGTAATTAAGAAAACTAAGAGGTAGCATATATGCCAGTATCATATAACGGATTGTGGAAATTATTGATTGACAAAAACAAGAAAAAAATAGACTTAATTAATAATCTTGGAATAAGCAGCAGTACCATTGCCAAGATGACAAAGGGCGAGAAGGTCTCTATGAATATTTTGGAGAAAATCTGTGATGAGTTAGACTGCGACTTTGGTGATATTATCCACTATGAAAAGAATAAGGATGGTGGAAACAATGAATTATAGTGCAGGTTTAGTTTCACAGTCCTTTTGGTTTGTAGAAATAAAGAAAATAATTAAATTAGTAAATGATGGCATGACTGAGGATGAAATAAAAAATTTATGCATAGATGAAAATCTGTTTGGCACTATGAAGGAATACAGGGCAAAAAGAATCTATGGCTATATTTGGAATAGGACAAAGAAGCTTGATAAAGCAATGATAGAATTATTTTGTACATCAGATATTGCAACACAAAAAGTAATCAATTTGATATCTATTTTAAAGTCAGACCGTTTATTTCTTGAATTTATGTTTGAAGTATACCGTGAAAAAAATATACTGGGAATAAATGTGATAGAAGATTCGGATGTAAATATATTTTTCAAAAATAAAGAGATTCAAAGTGAAGATGTAGCAGCTTGGTCAGATGCTACAAAATGCCGACTTCGTTCAATATATATTAACTATTTAACTGATTCAAATCTTTTGACTGTGGTAGGAAAGAAAAAAATAATAACTCCCCCTATTCTTGATATCGCATTAGAACGATATCTGGAAGCTAATGGAGATGATACAATTCTAAAAGCAATTACGGGGGTGGTCTAAATGATGACATTAGATGAGCGCTTAGATAAAGCAGAAGAAACAATTCAGAAACCCTCGTTTAGAGAAAATAAGGGATTAGGAAATGAAGTAGGATATTATATTTTTGATTATCCAGCGGAAAAAGAGCTGTATATTCGTGAAAGAATAGACTATATAAAGAAAAAAAGTAAAAACTCAAATGATGATTATAAAGTGGTCGTTTTTGATTTATATGACATAATGATAGATATCATCGAAAAAAAAGGTTATTTGGAAAAGTGCTATCAATTTGAAAAAACCAAAGGTTTTGAAAGAGTGTCGAAGTCAATAAGTAATATGCTTAGGATAACATCATCAGATAGTCTTATAGTAAACTATATCAAGGATAATACACCTGATAAAGCTGTAGTATTTATTACAGGTATTGGAAAATGTTATCCGATAATACGTTCACATACGATTTTAAATAATTTGCATCAAGTCATTGATAAAGTGCCTGTGGTAATGTTTTATCCAGGTAAGTATGATGGACAGGAATTGGTTCTTTTTGATGAAATAAAAGATGATAATTATTATAGAGCTTTCAAGCTTGTAGAGTAGATTAAGGAGATGCAGCATGATTATAAAAAATATGTTTTCAAAGCCTATTGACAGAGATATTAAAGGTGTAATCAAGGTAGGACAAGATGATGATGCTAACATCAAGCAGGAGCTTGAGGAATATGTGGTTACAAGAGAACTTCAGAAACATTTTTCTGATTTTTTTTCAAGCTATAAAAGAGGAATTACTGGAAATACAGATAAGATGGGGGTGTGGATTTCAGGATTTTTTGGAAGTGGTAAATCTCATTTTTTAAAGATATTGTCATATCTTCTTGAAAATAAAAAAGTTGCTGGGAAGCAAGCTATTGATTATTTTGTTGATGACAATAAAATACCTGATCAGATGGTGCTTGCAGATATAAAACTGTCAGGCAGCGTCCCAACTGATGTCATACTTTTTAATATTGACTCAAAGAGTGAGGTCAATGGTAAACAGTCAAAAGACGCTATTGTTTCAGTATTACAAAATGTATTTAACGAGAAGCAGGGATTTAGTGGCTCAAATCCATTTCTCGCTGATTTAGAACGTAAGCTGACAGAAGAAGGAAAGTATGGCTTATTTAAAGAAAAATTTGCGGATAGATTCGGTTCTACTTGGGAAGAATCACGCAGCGACTTTGATTTCATTCAGGACGATGTGGTAGAAGTTCTTGTTGAAATTGGCTTTATGAGCGTTGAAGCCGGTAGAAATTGGTGTGAAAAAGCAACCGGAGATTATAAATATAAGGTTGAAGATTTTGCACAGCTTGTAAAAAAATATCTGGAAGGTAAAGAAAAAAATCATCATATTGTATTCTTGATTGATGAGATTGGACAGTACATAGGTGATGATTCCAAACTTATGCTGAATCTTCAGACTGTAACAGAAGATTTGGGTACTGCCTGCGGTGGTAAGGCTTGGATTATTGTAACAAGTCAGCAGGATATTGATTCAATTACAAAAACAAAAGGAAACGATTTCTCTAAGATTCAGGGGCGTTTTGATACCAGACTTTCTCTTTCATCTGCCAATGTTGATGAAGTAATCAAAAAGAGAATCCTCGAAAAGAACGAAGCAGGAAAACAGACCCTTACCCTGCTTTATGATGATAAGGCGACAGTCATTAAGAACCTGATTTTGTTCAATGATGGTGTTGAAAAGAAATTGTATTCTGATAGAGAAAATTTTGCGGACATCTATCCGTTTATTCCATATCAGTTTAATTTACTTGGAAGTGTGTTGACTTCCATTCGTACTCACGGTGCATCTGGTAAGCATCTGGCAGAAGGCGAGCGTTCGATGCTTGCATTGTTTAAAGAATCTGCCGTAAAAGTTATGAACGATGAGCCGGGAACGATTGTGCCATTCAATATGTTCTATGACGCCCTTGAGCAATTCCTTGACCATTCTCATAAGGGTGTTATTTCCCGTGCCTTAGATAATGAGTATCTGAATCCAAATCATGAAAAAGAATGTTTTGATGTTAATGTACTGAAAACGCTCTTTATGGTTAAATATGTTAAAGAAATTAAAGCAAATACCCCAAATATCACAAGTCTTATGGTATCGAATGTAAATGATGACCGTATGGCTCTTGCACAGCAGGTAGAGGACGCATTAAAACGTCTTGTTCGTCAGACGTTGGTTCAGAAAAACGGGGATATTTATGTATTCCTGACAGATGAGGAGCAGGAAATCAACAGAGCGATTGAATCACAGAGCGTGGATTCCGGAGAAGTCATTGCAAAGGTATCTGAGTTGATTTTTGACGGTCTTTATGATGAAAAGAAGTATCGCTATCCGGCATTCAACGGAAGATATGCGTTTGCTTTTAATCAGATTGTTGATGATAAACCATATAAGGCAAATCAGAATAATGATATTACATTGAAAATACTTACTCCAGATAGTGATGAGAGAGCAGATGAAACCACAATGAGGATTCTGTCAGTTCAGTCAAATTGTGTATTGGTAGTGTTGCCAGATGACAGAACATTTCTGGAGGAGATTCGCTCTGCACTTAAGATAGAGAAGTTTATTCGTTTTGATGCTGCGAATACATTAACACAGTTTGAGAGCCTTAAAGATGCTAAAAAAGTTGAAATGCGTGATAAAAACGCTACAGCTAAGTTATTCCTTTCAGAAAGTTTAAAAAGTGCAGAAGTATATGTAAATGGGGATAAAATACAGAGTGGAGTAAAAGAAATATCATCTAAGATAAATGAAGCTCTTGGGAAACTGGTAGCACAAGTTTATCATAAACTGTCCTATATTGATACCGCAATGAGTGAGACAGATATTCGTACATTGTTCAAAAATAACGGACAACAGCTCACACTTGATGGGATAAGCACGGCAAGGAATGAACTAGCTCTGCACGATGTCAATGATTATATAGCCTTGAACACACAGCGCCACATGAAAACTTCTATGAAGTCTATTCTGGAACGCTTCTTGAAAGCACCGTATGGATTTGTAGAAGCGGATGTTCAGTGGCTTGTTGCGAAGCTATTTAAAGATGGTGAAATTGCAATGTTCATTAATAACGATGCAGTTACATTGCTTTCAAAGACTCCGGAAGAAATTATCCGTTATCTGACACGCAAAGAATTCAATGAAAAGCTGATGACTGAGAAGCGTGTAAAAGCGAATGAAAAGCAGAAGAAATCCGTCCGTACAGTAATGAAAGAATTGTTCAATGTTACTTCGGCAAGTGATGATGACGATGCAATTATGGGAAGCTTCCTTGGTTATGCATCAAATTTGAAGAATGACCTTGAAAAATTAGATATTCACTATGCGGCACAGCCTGCATATCCGGGCAAACAGTTGATTGCTTCCGGTGAAAAACTGATGGCTGATGTTCTGCAAATGAAATATTCCAATGAGTTTTTTGCAGGTGTAGACCATAAAAAAGATGATTTCATTGATTTTGCTGAGGATTATGAGCCTGTTAAAAAGTTCTTTGCAGGAGAACAGAAAGGCATATTTGATAAAGCTTTGAAGCTGATGAAGATTTATGATGATAGTAAAACGTTCATTGTAAACAGCGAGATAGAATCTGTTGTTGCAGACATTAAGTCTATTTTGAAGAAATCTGCTCCTTATTCAGAAATCTTCAAATTGCCGGATTTACTGGATAAATTCATCAATCTTTACAGCGGACTTCTCAATGAAATGCAGAAGCCGATAGATGCTGCTATTCAGGAAGCAAGACTGCGTGTCTTTGAAGAACTGCAAGATAAGAAATGTCACAATAAACTGGCAGATAAGTATGTAAATCTGTTCAGAGAAATCAGTGATAAGGCAATGGGATGTAACAATGTGGCTACACTACAAAATATCAAAGTGGAAGCAGATGCACTCAAAGTTCGCTGCCTTAATGAGATTGAAAGGGAAGAAGCGAAAATCATTGCAGCAGAACAGCCTAATCGAGTAGCAGAAACTGGAAATTATGGCGGAGAAACGATTGCTCCGGCTGTACCAGCTCCCAAGGTAAAGAGAAAGAAAACAGTCAGCATTAAATCTATCAACAATGCAACTACTTGGCAGCTTGAGAATGAAGCAGATGTTAAGAGGTATATTGCAGAACTTGAGAATAAACTGATGAATACTTTGGAAGAAGATACAATTATAAATATTGAGTTCTAAGAGATTGGGAGGTGTATGCCTTGTCAACAGAAAATTTTACAATATCTATTCAAGGAGATAGTGAAGGATATGTGACTTTTGAATGCCCATACTGCAATTCAGAATTTAAGTTGCAAGCCGGAGAATATCAAAATGACGATGAGCCTTTTGAAGAATTGTTTTGCCCTTATTGTGGTCTTGCGAAAGAAAAAAATAAATTTCTATCATCAGATGTAATCAAGCAGGCACAGGCAATCGCTTATAACTTTATGGTAGAAGAATTGAATAAGACCTTTAAGAAAATGCAAAGGTCGGTTAATCGTTCTAAGGGCTTGATAAAGATAAAAATGGATTATAAGCCATTGAAAAAGGTTGTAACTAAGGAATTAAAGGATAAGGATACCACAGAAACAGAGTTTAAATGTTCTTGTTGTGGTCGCAGAATAAAGGTACTTTATTGTGCAGGAGCAGCAAAGGTGTTTTGTCCATATTGTGGGGTGGATATATGAACAGATTAGAATTAAGAAAACTGAGTTTAGAATTTCGCAGATTATCAAGCAATTTGCTTAATAGCACTAACGACACAGCAGATATAAACATTTCTCGTTTTCTAAAATTTATAGATGGAAACGAGTTAATATCAGAAATCATTCAGGATAAAATATCAGGTGTCGATTATGATTTTAAAGAATGCTATGATATTGGCTCTGCTGATTGGGCTGATTATACTCCGCCAGTAGATGAAGCCTGCCATATAAAGGCACAGTATGATTATTTGAATTTTATAAATAACGAGAATACAGTTAATGTCAGAAGTCAGGCTATGAATTATTGTTGGTCTGATAATAATATAAATACAGTTATACAGAATTTTCTTGAAATAGCATTTAAGTTGCTTATAGATTTTATTAACGACCAACTTTCAATAGAAATGATTGTTCTTGACGAGGAGGCAAAAACTATGGGTGGAAATACATATATTCAGAATATTAAAACTGTCAATGGCTCTGCAAGCCAGCAGAACAGTGGCGTAATAACTACTTATAACACTACAAATGATACAAGTTCTATGCTTGAGTTGATTGATAAATTACTTGCTTCATTGCCTGAGATACAGGGCGTAAATACAGAAGAAATTGAGAATGTAAAAGACGATTTGGAAATGGTTCAGGAACAGTTGAAAACTGATAATCCGAAAAAGAGCCGTATAGGAAAAGCTCTCGCAGGTATTAAAAAGTTTGTAAGCGATTTTTCTATGAAACTTGCGGTAACACTTGCTGCCGGAGCAGTTACCGGAGCAGATTGGGGTGTGTTACTGCGAAAGCTTGAAAACTTTATTAGATAAGAGATGGAGAAAGCAAGATGAATAAAACAGCAATAAGAAAATTTGCAGAGTGGGCAAGAGAAAAGCTCATTGAAGATATTAAGTATAAAGCCGGAACAGTTGGTATTACAGAGAATGGAATTGCAGAGGAATTACCACAGTCAACAAGTGATATGTATTTCTATGATGTTGGTACAAAGGATTATGCAAAAATATCCAGTATTGAAATCAAGCAGAGAGATGCTCTTGTAAAAGCAATTCAGACCAAAGAGTGTAGCTATAAGAGTTATCGGGAAGCATTTGAAAATGTGATTGAAGAAGTAGCATATACTTGGTTCAACCGTTTGATTGCGATTCGTTTTATGGAAGTCAATGATTATTTGCCTTCCGGTGTTCGTGTACTTTCTTCTGAGAATAAGGCAAAAAAAGAGCCAGATTTGGTAACGATACCGTTTGATACCGATTTGGAATTTACATCTTATGAGCAGGACAGAATTATCCAGTTAAAAGACGACAATAAACTGGACGAATTATTCCGTATGCTCTTTATTAAGCAGTGCAATAAACTTCACGACATTTTACCGGAACTGTTTGAAAAGACTGATGATTATTCGGAATTACTTCTTACAGTTTCATTTACAGACCCAGAGGGGATTATTTATCATCTTATCAACGATATTGAAGATGTCGATTTCCGTATTAACGATGAAATGTACACTGATGACGGAAAAATAAAGGCTGATGGTCAAGTTGAAATTATTGGTTGGCTGTACCAATACTATATTTCAAAGAAACACGACGAGATTGTAAATATCTATAAAGGAACAGTAAAGAAAGCGGATATTCCGGCAGCAACACAGTTGTTTACGACAGATTGGGTTGTTCGTTATATGGTGGACAACTCTTTGGGAAGATATTGGATTGAAAGGAATCCACAGAGTAAGTTGGCTGAAAAGCTGGAATTTTTCGTCACACCTAAAAACTGGGAAATCCAGTTTGTTGATGAAAAAATCAATCCGACTGATTTGACCTTTTTTGACCCTTGCATGGGTAGTGGACATATTTTGGTATATGCGTTTGATGTGCTTATGGAAATCTACCGTGAAGTGGGATATTCCGACAGAGATGCGGCATTAAGCATTGTTGAAAATAACCTTTTCGGTATGGATATTGATAAGCGTGCGTATCAGTTGGCGTATTTTGCAGTAATGATGAAAGCACGCAGTTATAATCGCCGTGCATTGACAAAAGGTATATCTAATAACCTTGCAGTTGTTGAGGAAAGTAACTCTATTGATAAATTTGCTTGCAATGGTTTAACAACGGATAATGAACAGAACAAAATTGGCGAATATTTAGTAGAAGCATATAAAGACGCACAGGAAATCGGAACGTTACAGACGATTGCAAAGAAAGATTACAAGGAATTTGTAGAATATTTAAACAATGTCGAGAGTAGTGCAGGACAGATAGACCTTTTTTCAACAGCTTGGCTGAATGATACACTTCCACAGATGGTACAGCTTGCAAAACAGGCTGAAATTATGAGTAATAAGTATGCAGTTGTTTGTACCAATCCGCCATATATGAATAAGTTAGAAGGACAGTTAAAAAAATTCGTTGTTGATAATTATAAGGCATATTCCGGCGACTTATTCAGTGTGTTTATTTATCGTAATTTTGATTATTGTAAAGCAGATGGATACTCTGCATTTATGACACCGTTTGTTTGGATGTTCATAAAGACTTATGAGGCTCTTAGAACATATATTATTGATAAAAAGTCAATTACTACACTTGTACAGATGGAATATTCAGCTTTTGAAGAAGCAACAGTGCCAATATGTTCATTTGTTTTAAAGAATGGTAAAGCAACAGAGAAATCGTTGTGCTTCAGATTGTCTGATTTTAAAGGTGGAATGGAAGTTCAGAAACAAAAAGTTTTGGAAGCAATTACGGATAAGGATTGTGGTTATTTTTATGAGGCTAATATTAAAGAGTTTAATAAGATACCCAATGAACCTATTGCATATTTTGTTTCGGATATAATGTTTAAAATATTTGAAAATAGTCAATCTGTCGCGACCTATGGGAATACAAGAGAAGGTATGGCAACGGGAAGTAATGACCTTTTTATGAGATATTGGTTTGAAGTTGAAAAAAATAGAATGAAAACTAATTGTAAAACCAGAGATAATGCGGTGCAAAGTTCTTGTAAGTGGTTCCCGTATAATAAAGGTGGAGATTACAGGAAATGGTACGGAAATGATGAGTATGTTGTAAATTGGTACAATGACGGCTTTGAAATAATGAATTTTAAGGACGAAAAAACGGGTAGAATCAGGTCACATAATTATAATCTGGATTATATATTCAGACAGGGAATTTCTTGGACTGCACTCAGTTCGGGAAATTTCGGGTGTCGCTATTCATCACAAGGAAAACTTGCCGATTCAAAAGGGTCTATGCTTTATTTGAAGAATGATGATTTACTTATGTATTTTTTGGGATTATTAAATAGTTGTGTTTCAAAATATGTATTAGGTGTAACATCTCAGACATTAGATTTTAAACCGGGGAGAATTGCTGAATTACCAGTTGTTGTAGCAGAGCGTGATAGCGTTGAACCAATAGTAAATCAGCAAGTAAAGCTTTCTAAAAAAGATTGGGATTCTTTTGAAACATCTTGGAATTTTGAGAAGCATCCGTTAGTGTCTTATTCTATTAATAAAATGTCAACGTCTTTTGCATTGTGGTCAAAAGAATGTGATGAGCGTTTTAATCAGTTAAAAGCTAATGAAGAAGAGCTTAATCGCATTTTTATTGACATCTATGGATTGCAGGACGAATTAGCATCGGAAGTAGAAGATAAAGATGTTACGGTTCGTCAGGCTGATTTACAGAGGGAGGTTAAGAGTTTAATTTCTTATGCAGTCGGGTGTATGTTTGGACGTTATTCTCTTGACAAAGATGGACTCGTTTACGCAGGTGGAGAATGGGATAACAGCAAATATGACACTTTTATTCCAGACGAGGATAACTGTATTCCAATTACGGACGAGGAATATTTCGAAGATGATATTGTCGGTCTGTTTTGTGCTTGGCTGAAAAGGGTTTATGGAGAAGATACTCTTGAAGAAAATCTTGATTTTATTGCTAATGCTCTTGGCAATAAAGGAAAGACTAGCCGTGAAGTAATCAGAAATTATTTCTTGACAGATTTTATTAAAGACCATATTAAGAACTATCAAAAGCATCCGATTTATTGGCTCTTTGACAGCGGCAAGCAGAATGGGTTTAAGGCTATTGTTTATATGCACCGCTGGAACGCAGATACTATTGGCAATGTTCGAGTTGAATATCTGCATCGTATTCAGCGTGTGTATGAAAAAGAGATTATCCGTATGCAAGAAATCATAGATAACAGCCACGACAACAAGGAAATTTCCAACGCTACAAAGCGTAAAGAAAAACTCCAGAAACAGATTAAGGAAACCAAAGATTATGATGCTAAAATTGCCCATTTGGCTCTTTCTCGTATCGACATCGACCTTGATGACGGTGTAAAAGTCAATTACGAAAAAGTCCAGACCGCCGATGGAAAGAAAATGCAGATTTTAGCGAAGATTTGAGGTGTAAAATGAAAAATTACGTAAACACCTTTGAGATAAATGGAAATACACTCTATATTATGCGTGATGGTTGGGATAAAGTAGTAGAAACCACATACAGAGAAGACTATGTAGACGAAATAAAGAGTCACGTATGGAGTTTGAAAAAAGGATACCCATATAATGCGACACTGGGTGGCGGATTACATAGATATATTATGGAGAAGTGGTATGGAAAAGAAATGCTTGAAGAAATGACTAAAAAGGGATATGTGGTTGACCATATGAATAATGACCATTGTGATTGCCGTATATCTAATTTGGAATTTCTTAAGCATAACCGAAATGTTGCAAAAGGGCAGTATTTTGATAAGGAATCTGCACTAATGAGGCATGATATAGCAGTTAGTTTGTTTAAAGATTTTACAACGAATTGTTATCAAGTTACCATAGGCTGTAATGCTAACATTGTAATGAAAGACAGTAATGAAAAAATTCATTACATCAATGCAATTAAGCTGCTTTATGATTGTTCGTATCCGTCAGTTGTTCTTGATGCAGAACAGATATTAACACAATATGATGAAACGAAGCAATTTAGTTTAGAAAATATGCGTTGTTGTGACAAAAGGATAATTGAATCTGTACCGTTACAACTTACGGAGGACGAGCAGAATCGGTCAATCGTTGTTCGTGATGGAAAGACATATCTGATATTGGGAACAGAAAAAGCATTTCTTCACACAGTTGGCTATGATGAAGGTTGGACTCCACCTTCAAAGAAATAATATAAGAGGTGTTGTATGGAACTGGAATATGGGTTGGTAGAAAATGCTCTTGATTCACTTCGGGAAGCAATGAATTATTACAACGAGGGCGATGAAGAAGATAATGCTAATCAATATAAATTTAGTATTCTTCTGTCTGCTCATTGTGTTGAATTATTACTTAAAGAAATACTTAGAAGAAATCATCCTGCATTGTTATTTGAAAATATTGATTCTGTAAAAGATTTACAAGATGATGACAATCAAACAGTAGGATACAAAAACGCAATTCAAAGAGTAAAAAAATTATGTGGTGTTGATTTAAAACAATATGAAACATATATTGATGAGCTTGGTCGTGTTAGAAATCAAATTCAACATTATAAATGTTCCATAAATGGAGAATATCATAAGCAGCTTATGGCAAAAACTTTTTCTGCGATTGAATTTATTTTCAGAGATATTTTGGGACTAAAATTCGAGGATTATGAAAATATTATTGAATCAGCCGATATAGATTTTTTACACGAAGATATTGCAGCTAATAAAGCAAGAAAAAAAGATATTGTTAAGGATTTTGAAAAAAGTGAAAATAGGTTCAGGATAGAATATGTAGATGGTAAATACTTGGAGGTATGTTGCCCACACTGCGGAACAGAAAGCCTTGCTTTAGAAAACAATGGAAAAATAAAGTGTAAGTTTTGTGGAGAAGAGTTTGACAATTATTCTGAGCTTCATAAGGCAGATAGAAACTGCATAGCGCAATATGGTATTCTTAGAGAATTTGGCAGAAGAAAACATTTACTTCATTCAAGAATTTTTGAGTGCCCTCAATGTGAAAATGATTCGATGATAATGTTACCAAATAGAAAATGGTTATGCCTTGTGTGCGGCTATGAAGTAGAAGAATCGTGTTATTGTGATGAATGTGGAGATGAAATGCCTTTTATAGATAGAATATGTACAACTGCAATTTCTGATACAGACACTGAAGATTTTAAAACGCTATGTCCGCAGTGTGCAAAAAAATATGCTGAAGATGAAGAATATATAGGCTATGAACTTAGTTGAAGAAAGCGTGTATCAGTAAGGAAAAAGAGATGGACAGAAAAGTTAAGTGGTAATGGTTATGGCAGGAAAAGATGATAATTTTAAAGTCCTTAAGAAAAAAGAAATATATGAGTTCTTGGAAGGAAACGGACCATTTCTGGTAACGCATAATGGTGCAGAGTATGGATTACCATATTATACGGGCACACAACTGAGTTCATTATGTACGGAGTTTGGTTTAACAGAAGTTGTTGGTGGAAGCAGATGGTGCTATGTAGAAGAATTGCTTGATTATGCCATTGAGCAACAGCGTTGTGATGAACTGTTTAGATTTCTATTTAGCGAAAAGCAGTTTACTAATTTACAGGACATTGCCGATATGAATGAAGTTGATGATGTTTACCGTCAAATTGTGAAAAAGGCGATAGAACATATCAATTATAGCATTCGATTATCCCGTAAAGAACTTGTTCTTATAAATGGTCATTTTATGATTGTTGAAGTTGGCAAAACTCCTGTTATAGAAACCCCAAAACTAAATGTACGCTCGATTCCTTATGTTCAGGGGCTTAGAGAACGGTGCAATGATGATTTTAACTCAGGAAATTATGACAGTGTCATAACAAAATCAAGAACAACAATGGAAGAGGTACTTGTTCAATTATTGGAAGAAAACAATGTTGAGCAAATCTCAAAGGGCGACTTGCTTAAATTATACAATCAGGTAAAATCATTGTTTAATATGCAGCAGAGAAATGAAAACGACAAACGAGTTAATAATATGCTAAGTGGATTAGAAAAAATAGTTCAATCTATTGCAGAAATGCGAAATGCCAACAGTGATGCCCACGGAGTAGGAAGTCGAAGAATAGCCATTAGAGAATGCGAAGCAAGATTGGTTATGAACTCTGCAATCACATTTTGTGAATATATGATATCAGTTCATGATAAATAAGAGTTTTTAGGAGATAATATGGCAGAACTAAACTTAAAACAGATTACAGACAAATTAAATAGTGAGTTTGCAAGTGATGTCCGTAAACTTGTGTTTTGGTATGATGCCAATGCGGAGTTTCAGGAGGATATTGACAGCATTGAACTGGAAAATGCAAAGGTTCTGCATCTTGAGCCGGACAACCAGTTTTACATCAAATACTTCTTGGAACGAGAGGATACGACAACCAATTACCTTGTGTACGCTCCTTTTGCAAAACCAAGCATAAGGGACAATCATCTTGCAGATACGATTAGATACTCCAAAGAATTTTTTGCTGACCGTGCTTCCCTACTTACGCTTGATTTGGGTATTGATGAACGGTACAAGCCGGTCATTCAGCATTATATTAAATTCTTTGCGAATAAAGACAGAACACAGAAATTCTATGACTTGGAAATAGAGAATTTCAATAGAAGTACGATTGAAATTGCCTTGATGAGCGTTCTTTGCAAGAATAAGATAGCTTCTTTTGAAGAAGTGCTGCGTTCGATTTTGACAGACGATGGATTGCAGGAGAACAAATACCTGACAGAGTTTGAGAAGTATGATTTGCTTTCTGCATTCTGGCAGCAGGCAGATGTGGCATTTGGATATAATGACCCGAAGCCAACACTTGAAAAACTCGTTATCACGATGTTTGTTACTTATGCGGCTAAGAGTATTCATACGGATATGCCGCAGGCTTGGAAACCATTTATTTCTTATAAATCCGGTAATATCATTGCATTTATGGATAATCTGATGAACAGCTACCTGTATGCTACTCGTTTTGATGAGATTTCTGAGATTATATATAATGCAATCAACGCTAAAAATTATCTTGAGAAGATGGAAGTGGAAACACTTGTAGATTGCAATATCTTTGCAGGTGTTGATGAACTTCTGATTAGTTGGATTATCGGCAGACTTGAGAATGAGGATATAGGAGCAAAGCTGAATGGAAAGACGATTCCGGAGCTTTGTGTAGAACGCAGAAAGCAACATTTTGGAAAGAACTTCCGTAGCGAGTATTTCATTCTTCAAAATGCCTTTGATATGATTACTGAAGGTAAGTATCAGCCAGCAAGTGGTATCAAAAACTTGGTTAAGGAATATACGGAGTCAACCTATAAGATTGACCGTTATTATAGATACTTCTATTTTTACTTTGATAAATTGGAAGATACCACACAGTTTGAAAAAATTAGGGAACTGGTTGAGAACATTTACACCAATGAGTATCTGAACCGGATTACAGTGAACTGGAACAATGAGCTTGCAGACGCAGATGGGGAAACAGGACTTACGTTGCAGAGGGATTTCTTTGCAAGACATATCAATTATTCAAAGGATAGAGTCGTTGTTATTATATCCGATGCACTTCGCTTTGAAGTTGCACATACGCTGTTTGAAAAAATACAGGCAGATGAGAAGTGCAATGCTTCTATTGGAGCAATGCAAGGCGTTCTTCCATCTTATACACCGTTAGGTATGGCTTCATTACTTCCGCATAAGACGATTGAATATAGTTCATTTTATGATGTGCTGGTTGATGGAAAAGCATGCAGTTCCACGGAGCAAAGGGAAGCTATTCTGAAAGAGTATAAAGCAAGCAGTAAGTGCGTTCAGTTTGATTCAATGAAAACAATGAAGCAGGCAGACCTTCGTTCTATCTTTACCGGACAGGACGTTGTGTATATTTATCATAATCAGATAGATGCCCGTGGAGATAAAGCGGCTTCTGAAAATGAAGTATTTACCGCTTGCGAAGAAGCAATCGAAGAAATTTATACTTTGATAAAGAGGATTGCATCGCAGGCAAATACTTATCATTTTATTGTGACAGCAGACCACGGATTTATTTATAAGAGAGATAAGATTCAGGCAACAGATAAGATTGTTGGAGCTGCTTCAAAATCAAACAGTGTTGGTCAACGTTATTCCATATCTTCCGAAGAAATTAAGGCAGACGGTGTTTGCCATACAACAGTTAGTAAGGTACTTGGCAATGATGATGAGCGTATTGTATCATTCCCGCTTGCTTCAGATATTTTCAAGGTTGCAGGGGCTGGACAAAACTATGTTCATGGTGGTTGCTCTCCGCAGGAAATACTTGTACCAATGATTGATGTGAAAGTAGATAAGGGCAAAAAGGAAACAAGCCTTGCAGAGATTGCTCTTGTAAGTCTGACTTCAAAGATTACAAACCTTATTACGACACTGGATTTTGTTCAGACAGAGCCGGTAAGTGATATTGTGAAAGAAACCAGTTACCGAGTATATTTCATTTCTGATAATAACGAGAAGATTTCTAATGAGAATATTGTTATTGCAGATAAGAAAGATATAGATACGACGAAGCGTATGTTTAGACTCCGCTTTAACTTTAAGAACAAGAAATACGATAAATCACAGAAATACTACTTGGTTGCTTATGACGATAAGAATGATATAGAAGTTCTTCGTCACGAGATTATTATGGATATTGCATTTGCCGATGATTTTGGATTCTTCGGGTAATATCTGAAAAGGGGGTATCGCCTTATGGGAAGATGGGGCTTTTCTGATGCCTTAGCCTTTGCAGTTGCAATGACTGTTCGGGATATGAGCAGAGAGAAAGAGAAAAGACTGATTAAAACACAGAAGTTTTATCAGGAATGTTATGAAAAGATAGCCAGTGATAGCGAACGGGCATTCAATATTGTATCAAAAGTTGTAACAAAGGCGTCACGCCGATATATTCCGAACGAGATAGCTTCGGGCAGTACCTACCTTGCGTTATATGCGTTTGCTCTTGTAATTGAAAGACAGGGCAGAGTGACAAAAGAGCAGAGTAAAATCATTAGGATTTACTTCAATAATATGAGCTTTCCATTTTCGGAGAGTGCATATTTAAGTGCAGCGAGAACCGGAGGAGAGGTTGGCAATTTCCGAAATGTCATATCTATAAGTAAGAGTTATGCAGGTGGCTTTTGGGTCAACTTCTTTCGGGCATTATACAAATCCGGAACGCAGAAAGATTTGCAGGATATGATTGATTATACGACGTCAATCATTATGCGGTTTTCGATTC
>OGUO01000465.1_pt1 | contig 29920 bp, 19 predicted proteins | sample 1553641 | NCBI WGS metagenome assembly OGUO01 (sample SAMEA2579980, study PRJEB22360) | human gut metagenome | biome: human gut; feature: human-associated habitat; material: faeces | place: Denmark | collected 2008/2010 | reverse complement strand
TATATAGGCTGGTTCGAGGCATCCGACAGCGCGGGTTACAATCCGGACGAGTTGCTTTCGAGCGATCTTAAATACACCTTTAACGTAAGCGAAGAAACGGGCAACGTTAATCTGACCGCTATGTTCAGAGGCGCCGTTACCGAGATTAAACTCGACGACCTTAACGATTTCGGATTCGATACCGACGAAAACGGTAATCCGAAAGAAGAATACGTGTTTAATCTTAACAGTGAACCTTGGGTTGATTTCGAACACATTCCCGTACTCGGAAAAGTCGGCGATAAATACGAGAGACTTTGCCACGGCTTGGAATACAGCGTTGAAAGTACGATCGGCGTCAGCGAAAACAATATGCTCGATACGAGTAAAGCCGGCACTTACACCGTTACTTACACCTATCTTGCCAACCCCGCGTTAAAGGCGGTAATCACCATCAGAGTGGTGGAACAATTCCACTTCCTTGCGCAGTGTATCGAGCGTGACTGGGGTTATATCACCGAAAACGATCAGAAGATCGATTTCGGCAACGGCAGAATGGTCGAAAAAGGAACGCAAATAACTCTTACCGCCGTCGCAAACGAGTGGTATAACTTCCTCGGCTGGTATTTCAATAACGAGCAGCAAGCCGAAACGCTTATATCCGAGAACGCGACTTACACCTTCACGGTAAACAAGGATTTGTACGTTTTCGCAAAATTTGCCGAAAAAGAAATGTATAACTTTATCGCTTATTCAGCTCCTTATGACGGAGGGCGTATCACCGAAAACGGGCAGCCGGTCGAATTCGGCAACGGCAGAATGGTTGAAAAAGGCGGACAGATAACTCTTACCGCCGAGGCGAACGAGGGGTATACTTTCGTCGGTTGGTATAAATCCGTTGACGATCAGACCGAAGAACTCATATCGGCGGACGCGACCTACACGTTTACCGTAAACGAAAGGATGTACGTTTACGCTAAATTTGAAAAAACAGGACAGACAGACTAATCGTTTAGAATAAAAACGAAGCGGGTAAGCGAAAGAATTACCCGCTTCGGACAAAACGATCCGACAAAAAACGAAAGGAGTTATTTTTATGAAAAACTGGATTCTTACTCACAAACTGCTGACCGTAATTCTGGCGTGCGTGATAGGCGTCGGCGCGGCGTGCGCCGTGGCGATACCTATTGCGCTCAGACACAAACATGAGTTTTCCGCCGAATGGACGACGGATGAAAACTATCACTGGCACAAATGTAAAGACGAAAAATGCAAGGAAGTTTCCGATAAAGCGGCTCACGTTTTCGATAAGGAAATTGTTTCCGCAACCTATCTTGCAAGCGAAGCCACTTATACCGAAGCGGCAAAATATTACAAATCCTGCGTTTGCGGCGTAAAGGGCGCGGAAACGTTCGATCACGGCAGTTCGCTTTCCGCAAAGGAAAACGTCATCGAACTTAAAGAGGGCGTTACGCTCGGTAAAGTTTATGACGGTGAAGCATACGCGCTCGCCGCGGAAGAAATAGCGAGAAAAGGCAACGGCGAAGTTACGATTATGTATCAACGCAAGGGCGACGTAGATTTCGGCAACACTGCGCCGAAAAACGTCGGCGAATATACCGTTAAAGTCAGCGTTGCGGCAACCGCCGAATGGAAAGCAGCCGAAAAAACCTTTGATTTTGCAATAACCGCAAAGCCGCTTTCCGCAACGGCAACCAAAGAGTATGACGGTAACGCTGTTATGCCTGCAACACTTACGGGCGTTATTGACGGCGAAACGGTCACCGCAACAATCACGATGACAAGCAAGAACGTCGGCGCAACCGTCAAGGAAGTTACGCTCGAAGGTGTAGATAAAAACAACTACACAATTGAAACGAGTGACGTTACCGCAAGTATCACTCCCATGCCAATCAGCGTTGATTGGTGGAAAGAATACGATAATTCAAATATTTTTACAGGCGATCCCACTGAATTGCTTGAAGGTGACGAAGTAACCATTACCGTTACAATGAGTAGTGCCGACGCCGGTGCGACGATTCAGAACGTTGCACTTACCGGAAAAGACGCGGGCAATTACAGCCTTGCGGAAGAAGACGTCACCGCAGAGATCGGCAAAGCAGACATCGATGGTTTTGAAATCAGCAATGCGGCCGCGTTTGAAGAAGGGTTCTACGTCGGCGCGACGAATATTCCCGATCCCACAACAAATTACGTTGAAACCGGCACCGGTTACGGCGAAAAGACGATCGTCTGGGAAAAAGAACTTGAAAATGGCGTCTATAGCCGTACCCTTACAAAAGAAGAAGTAAGAAACCTGAAATCCGGCACATACCGCGTGCGCATTCAATACGATGATGGCATAAACTACAATTACGGAGCCACCGAGTACGTACGTTTCATCGTAAAGGCGAAACCAAGAAGTCTTACCGTCAAAAATTTTGAGGGTAAAGTGTACGATGGAAAGCAGGTGACGAACTTCACCTTTAATAATCTTGTCAAAAAATTTAGCGCAACTACACCTGACGGCGTAGAAAATTTCACGTCGGGTTTTGAATCCGGCGAGAAATATGTCGAGTTCCGTGAAGTTGGCGGAGAATGGGGAAGAAATTTGAACGTCGCCAACGTTCTCACGAACGCGGGAGAGTATGAATACCGCATCGGCGTCACGGCAACGGACGAATGGGTGGCAGTGGTTTCCGAAGTAAAAACGTTCACAATTACACCGTATGAGTTCGTGCTTAAACTTGGCTACATTAAAAATCAACAAAGTCAGTCGTATGATAGAGGCAAAACGTTTTTATTCGGACAATACGAAGATCTTATCGAAGGTCAGAAAATCCAACTTTGGCTTGACAACGAAAAAGCAGGGTTTGAAACCAGAGAAGGAAACAACAGTGTTTTCTATTTTGTCCCTGACCAGAAAAAGCAAGTAACGACGGATTGTTTCTTCCTTAAAATAGGAAACATCTCGAACCCTGTTATGGAAAACTACAAAATCGTTCCCCAATCCCCCGGCGTAACGACTGTTGAGATCACGATTGTTGAGCATTCTACAACCGTAAAGTCCACCTCCGGTTCGATCCAAGCGGCAAACAAGACAGAAAAATGGATACGCACGACCGTTGAAAAGGGATACTTCAAAGTCGGACAAACGGTTGAAGTTTACCAAAAGTATAGCGATGGTAGTTATAAAAAAGTGGGCGAAGCCACGATTACAGAAATCAAAGTCAAAGGAACTGTTAGTGCAAGTGGTTGTGCCATTCCTTCCGACGGTCAAGTTTTCATAACTTTTGATCAGGGATTTAGTGATATAGCGGGTGGCAAAATCGTAGCAAAATAACTTAAAAGTTATTATCTGATCAAAATTACGGATAAGCGGGCGTAAAAACCCGCTTGTCCGTGTCGTGTTCTATAAATATAAAGGAGACATCGATGAAGAAAAAACATTTATTATTCCTTACGCTTGCGCTTGTGTTGTCGCTGTGTCTTGCGTTTGTCTCTTGCGCCGATAAAAACGTAGGAGTAAACAAACTGACTGCCGAAAGCGGTATTACCGCGGACGGTGTGTTTGAAAGCGGCTCCGCGCTTAACACCGCGCGCCATTCTTCGGACAGCGAACAGGGCAAGGCGGCAATTTCGGCGGTCAACAAGCCGTACGACAGCGCCAGGGTTGCCGTTTTCGATATTACCCTTACCAAAGGCGGCGAAAAAGCGCAACCGAGCGGAAAAGTCAAAATAACGATGCCGAAACCGTTTGAGTCTGACGGTTACGTTACCTATCACGTCAAGGACGATAACTCGGTGGAGGAACTAAAAACCACAGTTGACGGCAACAATATATACTTTGAAACGACAAGTTTTTCGTATTTTGTCGTTGCGGGTTTAGTAAATGCCGAAGAGCAGCATATACACGTTTACGTCGAAAAAGTTACCGATAGAAATCTGGTTGACAATGCAACGTGCCAAAGAAAAGCCGTGTATCGGCTTGTTTGCAGTATTTGCGGCAGTTTAGGCAGGGAAACGTTCGAGTACGGCGAACTTGCCGATCACAACCTGCGCGAAGAAAAAGGTTACGATCCTTGGTGCGAAAAAGACGGACTTACGCACGGCAAACGTTGCATAAACCCGGGATGTACTTACACCGAGCAGAAGCCGATACCCGCTCTCGGACACGATATGCAGGACGTTGCCGCAAAAGAGCCGACTTGCACCGAAATCGGCTGGAAAGCGTACAAAAGGTGCGAGCATTATTGCGGAAAAACCGAAGGGTACGAGGAAATTCCCGCCACGGGGCATAACTTGACGATACACGTTCCTCGCGAGGAACCCACTTGCGAAAAGTGGGGGCACGAGGAGTATTACAAATGCTCCAACGACGGTTGCGATTATTACACCGATTACAATGGGATTCCCGCTCTCGGACACGACACGCAATGGCACGATCCGTACGATGCAACCTGCACGGAGGACGGGTATTGGGGAAGTTATTCCACCTGCAAGCGCAAAGGTTGCGATTATTCGTCAAAGATTGACAGATACGTCGAAAAGGCTCTCGGACACCTCCTCAAACACCACGAGGCGAAACAAGCGGACTGCTTGCCCGGCTGGGAGACTTACGACGAATGTCAGCGCGAGGGTTGCGACTATAACACCAAAGTGGAAATCCCCGCCAACGGCAAGCATAGTTACGTTTGCGACGTTTGCACCACGTGCAATGAGTGCAATCCCGTAAAATACACTCGCGACGGCGATAATATCTATTTCGGCTACTGGCCGCAAACCTTAGAGCGCGACGAGACCGTAATCGCAAAACTTAACGAAGGGGCAGGAACCCCGCCACTTCCGCGTGATAAGGAAAATCCTTATAATTGGGAAAGTCACGAGGGTACTACTTATATGTGGCAAAAAATCGTTATATATAACGGCACGAAATACCTCGGCGTTCAAATGAACGACTATCGCGCGTCGGGGGTTTATAGTCTGACCAGCTACATCATGAAAAACGGATATTTCACGTTTGAAGTGTACTGGTTCAAGTATGAACCGATAAAGTGGAGAATCCTCACGACAAGCGGAGAATCCGCCTATATTATGAGCGATATCGCTTTGGATTCCTTTTCGATACAGCCGAACAGATACCAAGGCTTTTATAACGAAAAATACGGCGTTTTCAGAACAGATCAGAACGGTAATATGGACGGAACTTACGCCAACAACTGGGAATATTGTTTCCTGCGCGGATGGCTCAACGAAACCTTCTACAACGAGGTTTTCAACGACTTGCAAAAGGAAATCATACAGACCACGCGCCTCGACAACACCGCGAGAAGTTCCAACCCGAACGACTACCCGAAGTATTACGGCTACGGGGAAAACGCAGGGAAAAACAAGTTTGCAGACCAATGCAAAGATACGGACGATAAGATATTTTTGCTGTCTTTGCGGGATATTACCACCACGGCGTACGGATTTAATAAGGACGTATTAGCAGAAGATCCCGCAAGAAACCTGCAAGCAACCGATTTTGCCAAATTACACGGTGCGCCGATGAATACCAACGATAAAAAATACGTTACCTGGTACACTCGTTCGCCCGCTCCCGCCAACGGCAATCAGGGATATGCCACCTTCGTTCTTGACAGACATGCAAAAGGCGCCATAGATAGCACCGATCTGACGCCCGACGGCGGCGTAGTCCCTGCGCTTTGGATAACACTTTAAGTCAGACAATCTGAAAAATAAGGCAATCGGGCCGTCTTTTTTAAGGCGGCTCGAACTGCCCGACGGAGAAAAGTTATGAAAGTAATAAGAAACCTTATTATAACTCTTGTGGTTATAGTGGCAATACTCGGAGTCGTCATCATCGGCGGATATATCTACGTCCGCACGACGTACGGCATAGATCTTTTCCGCACCGCAGGACAATTAAAAACTCTTACGCAAGCGGTTGACGAAACCGCGCTTTGTCCCGACGCTTACGGCGAAGAGGATTTTGCCGCAATGAAAACCGAACTCAACAAAAAGTTTGACGGATTTGTTTCTTACGAAGAAGGCAAGGGCGTTAACGGTTATTCGGTTAATTTCGGCTCGCTTGCGGATAAAAGCGTGAGCGGTACGATTTCGCTTACCGAAAAACAGGTCGGAGCGATTATTCAAACGGTGTTTTTCGGGCAAACCGGCGGCAAATTGAATATCGGCGGGAAAGACGTGTCCGTAACCGTCGTACAGGTTAATTTTTCCGAAATTGCCGAAAACGGAAGCGCGGACTTTAACGTTGTGGTGAAAACAGACCTTACGCCGTTTAAAGCCGATATGAGTAATTTTCCGTATAAATATTTTAAAAAATATATTCCGGACAACCTTTACGTTTCATCCGTCGTGCGCGTGGATAAGACGGAAGATGACGGCTTTTCTTATACCGTAACGCATAAAGCGCTTACGCTCAACAATCTTTCTGCAGACGACACGGCGGATTTGTTCAACACGCTCGATGCCGTACTGAAAATCGGAACGGCCGAAAATCTGAATATGCAAGTCGGACGGATGGCGGTAAACACGCTTATAGGTACGGCGGAAAACAACGGCTTCGCTTATTCTCTTAAAGCAATCGGCGCAACTGCGTTTAAATTTGAAGCCGCGTCCGGCGCGGATCGGTTTATCGTCAGCTGATCGTTTAAAAGTTGTGTAAAACTAAAAATTCATAATATAAAACGGAAAGTTTTTTAAGCTTCCCGTTTTATATTTTGGCGCCGCCGGTCGGTAACTTTCAGGGACTGCCGTTTCCCGCAAAAGCGGGATACCCTCGGCAGAAATTTGCCTTAACGGCAAATTGACGAACGACGGCGATAAATCGCCGCGTACGCCCCTCAATGCCAGCCAAGAATAAAACGAACCTTGCCAAAACGCCGCAATTTCCGTGCTTTTTGTCAAATTCTCGCTTGAAGTACGTATAGTACGTCTGCGTTCGCCTTCACCAAAAATCATCGAAAATATCGGCGTTTTGGTCGTTTGCGAGTCTGACGGCGAAATTTTAGGCTAAGACAAGGCACGCGAACGGGTTAATACTTGACGTATAAGCCGCGAGCGTAACGACGTAATCATAACTAAAACAGACTTCTTCCCGGAAGTGAGTTTTAGGTTTTTTATTTTTTTCAAAGATTACGCTCCGTATTTTGCCGCCGCGTGAAAAATTCAAATAAGACTTATAAAAGAAATAAACTCGCCGTTTGTCGGCTTTTCGTATTTTCCGAAATTTCCTCCGTAAAGAGAGTTTGCGACCTCGCAGAATTTCCCTTTGCTCACCGTTGAATCAACGGCGTTTCTTATACACCTTTCGACAACGCTTCCGCTTACTCCGAATTTGTTGCCGATAAGCGGGTAAAGCCCTTTCGTGAGATTACCGAGAAGTTCCGGCGCGACAGCAACAAGCCTCGATGCTTCGATCAGGTATTCGTAACCTTTCAAAGTCCTCGATAAGCCTATCTTGGTGAAAAATCTACTCAATTTTGCAGGCAAACCGTTATCGTTTGCGGCGAGAGTACGCCTGAAAAAATCGACGATCGCGTTTTCGTTAAGTTCGCGGGTGTAAAGCCCTATGGGAAACATACTTTCCGAATCGCCTTTGCAGATATGATACAATCTGTAAACGGAAAAGCCTTTGACGTATTTTATCGTTCCCGTTCTCATATGAAACCATGAAAGTCTTGTGGATAATTCAAAAAATATCGATTTGTACGTTTCCTCGCCGACCAGAATAAATTCATAATCGGCGTTGACTATCGAACAAATGCCGGAATCGTCGGGCGCGACCGCCTTGTAAATATCGACACCGCAACAAAACTTCAACTTTTCCGCGAGTTTGTCCGTGGAATCATCGCTTTCAATAAAAATACCCTTCATTATTTTCCCCCTTATGCCGAAAAACGCTTGAAAAAAAGAAATAAAATCCGATGCCGCTCAAAAAACATAATCCGTAATATTTTTGACCGACACGTTTCAAGTTAACGACTTTTTAAAACATTTGTCGTAATTATATTCTTACTTCCAAAATCTGTCAAGTATTTTTTACTAAATTTTCAAATTAATTTTGAATATTTTTACAAATTGTTTAAAATGCCGCCGGCAGTCCGGCGGCAGGGAATAAACCCGATAACTAAATCGGTTTCGCGCGTTACGAAAAGTTATTAATTATGCACGTATAATTCCTTATACGGGTTTTTGGAATCGGGCGTGAGAACGTAAAAACGCGATTTCATATACTCTTTTTTGTTTCTTGAAAAATATTTACAAAATTCGCTCACGTATTTTTCTATCTCGGCGAGATCTTCTTTTTCCGCAATTTTCACGTTTATTTTTGGCGAAACGTTCTGCGGCTCCGTTTCCGTTCTTATGACGATTTTTCCGCCGTGCATACCCGTTCCGCAAAAGAATCCGACCGGCTTGGAACTATTTTCGGAATTGAGAACCACGATAAGCCCGCCCGCCTGATATTCGCCGAGAAAACTTCCCGACGTTTCGCCGATGACTATCACGGGCTTTTTATCTCCGTATTCCTTCATATGAATACCCGTTCTATAACCTGCTTTTCCTTCTATATATATCTCGCCGCCGCGCATGGCGTAACCCGACGCGTCGCCCGCCAAACCGTGAACGATGACTTTTCCGTCGTTCATAGTGTCGCAAACCTGATCCTGCACGTTGCCGAAAACGGTTATCTCGCCGCCGCTCATAAACGAGGCGAGTCCGTTACCGGGAACGCCTTTTATCACAATGCGTTTGTTTTCCGTTCCCGCGCCGATAAATCTCTGCCCCGCACAATTGACGAGTTCGACTTCGTTCTCTTCGCGAATAAGCGAATTAAGTTCGGCAAAGCCGAGGTTTTTACAATCTATTGTTTTCATTATTTTCTCCGATAATTCGCCCTGTATTAATTACTTGCTCTCCGCAAATTATTCGCCGGCGTGTTTTATACCTAAAATCGCGAGTTCTCTTTCGTTTAAGCCAACGCCGCGAAGCATAAGTCTGTTGCCTTTGAGAGCCTCGATGGAATTGATGCCCATTCCGCCCATAAATTCCTTGATTTCGTGATCCCACGCGGTGAGAAGATTGACGAGCCTTTCGCTTCCCTTTTCAGGGTCGAGCCTTTCGACAAGTTCGGGAATCTGCGTGGCGATACCCCAGTTGCACTTGCCGGACTGGCAATTTCTGCAAAGGTGACAACCGAGCGCGATCAACGCGGAAGTTGCGATATACACCGCGTCCGCGCCGAGAGCGATCGCCTTAACGACGTCCGCGCTGCTTCTTATCGAACCGCCCGCGACGAGCGAAACGTTTTCTCTTATTCCCTCTTCTCTCAACCTCGAATCGACCGCGGCGAGAGCGAGTTCGACGGGTATGCCGACGTTATCTCTTATTCTCGTAGGCGCGGCGCCCGTTCCGCCGCGGAAACCGTCTATCGCGATTATGTCCGCGCCGCTCCGCGCGATTCCGCTCGCTATGGCGGCGATGTTGTGGACGGCGGCAACCTTGACGATTATCGGTTTTTTATATTCCGTAGCCTCTTTGAGGGCGTAAACGAGTTGCTTGAGATCCTCTATCGAATAAATATCGTGATGAGGAGCGGGAGAAATCGCGTCCGTTCCGACGGGAATCATACGCGTCATCGATACGTCCTCGGTTATCTTCGCGCCGGGGAGATGTCCGCCGATGCCGGGCTTTGCGCCCTGCCCCATTTTTATTTCTATTGCCGCGCCTGCTTCGAGATATTCTTTATAAACACCGAATCTGCCCGACGCAACCTGCACTATCGTATTTTTTCCGTATTCAAAAAAGTCCTTGTTAAGTCCGCCCTCCCCCGTATTGTAACAAGTCCCGAGTTTCGTCGCCGCCAAAGCAAGGCTTTTATGCGCGTTGTAACTTATCGAACCGTAACTCATTGCCGAGAACATAATCGGCAATTCGAGATCGAGCCGCGGCGAGGAATCGCAGATTATGTGGCCGTTTTTATCGCGTTTAATGTCGCGGTTACGCTTGCCGAGCGTAACTTTGGTTTCCATAGGCTCTCTGAGCGGATCAATGGACGGATTGGTTACCTGCGAAGCGTTGATGAGTATTTTATCGAAATACACGGGGTATTTCTCGGGGCAACCCATAGACGAAAGAAGCACGCCGCCGCTTTCCGCCTGCTTATATATCTCCTTAATAACCGCATCGCTCCAGTTATCGTTCCTTTTGAAACATAAATCGCTTTTGACGATTTTTATCGCCCGCGAGGGACAAAAACTCACGCATCTGTGGCAATTGACGCATTTTGACTCGTCGGAAACAAGTTTTTTCCCGTTTCCCGTGTCAACAAGCGTATGAACGCCGTTAAAACACTGCTTTACGCACGCTCCGCAAAGCGTACATCTCGACAAATCCCTTTTCACTTCGTAATCGGCGTAAACGTAACTCATATATCTATATTACCCTCCGCAAAACAATTAAGATTGGTTATCGGCGGATCGGACTTCTCGCCTTTGAGCGTAACGATCACCGGTTCGCCGCCGCGCGGAGCAAACAAACCGCCCGCATTTTCGTCCATTCTTCTTATCGCGCACTCCTCGCTCGCGAAATACGTTCTGCTTCCGTTTTTTGCGGTGACCATGGAACGAAGTTTCAGCCTGTCGTTCAAAGCCATCATTCCGCCGTTCCATCCGACGAGAATCGAAAACGGTCCCGTCATGAGCAGCCCCGGGAATTCCTTTCGGAGATAATCGCACACGACGCGTCTTTCTTCGGGCATATGCTCGATGGTCGTCCAGAACGGCGCGGCGATGACAGCCGCCGCTTCGGACATGGTAAGCCCCTTTTTGCGGACGAGAAAATCAAGCGCGTACGTTATGACTTCGGTATCCGTCAGAAGCGTGCATTTATAACCGAACATCTCGATAAATCGCCTGTTCGCGTCGTAAGAGGAAATTTCGCCGTTGTGAACAACCGTAAGATCGAGCAAAGAAAACGGATGCGCGCCGCCCCACCAGCCGGGCGTGTTCGTGGGATATCTTCCGTGAGCCGTCCAGCCGTAACCGGCATATTCCTCGAGTTTGTAATAATCGCCTATATCTTCGGGATAACCTACGCCTTTGAAACAGCCCATGTTTTTTCCGCTCGAAAAGACGTAAGCGCCCTTTATTTCGTTATTGATTTTTATCACGCGGCGGGCAACGTATTCGCGTTCGTCGAGTTGACTGTCGCGAAGAAGATTATGGTCGGGCATGACGAAATAACGCCAGATAAGAGGTTCGTCGGTTATGCGCGGATTCTTTCTGACCGGGATTTTTGAAAGGTTGATTATTTCAAATTTTTCGTCAAGATAATCCTCGCACGCCTTTTTCGCTTCCTTATCCGCATAAAAAACGTGAAAAGCATAATAATCTTTATACTGAGGATAAATTCCGTAACCGGCAAAACCTCCGCCGAGTCCGTTGGAACGCTCGCGCATGGTGCGCATTGCGTCTGTTATAATCGAACCCGAAACGTTTTCTCCCGTTTCGGAAAACACACCGGCTATCGCGCAACCGGACGGTATTCTGTTTCCTTTTTCGCCTTCTGTGTTCATTTGCTCCTCCGTGACGTCAAAAATAAGGCATTTTATAACTATAATATTATAACCCGTCCGACCGCCGACTGTCAAACGATTACCGGAAAAATTGTTTTTCGATTAATTTATATATAATATAAATTCAAACTTTATATAATTTCGGACCTTAAAACGCTCGCGGTTTATCGATGAATATGAAAAAAATTCTCGTTATTTTATTGATTTTAATATCAGTCGTTTTCGCCGCCTGCGCTTGCATAAAATTGCGGTTTCCTTTGAAATACGCGGAAAACGTTAAGAACAACGCCGCGCGATATAACCTCGACGAATCGCTCGTTTTTGCCGTGATAAAAGCCGAGAGCGGCTTCGACAAGGAAAAAGTTTCCTCTAAAGGCGCGGTCGGGCTTATGCAGATTATGCCAAAAACAGCCGAATACGTGAGTAAAGAGTTCTTTTCGGGAAGAAAATTCGACCTGACAAATCCCGGAGACAATATAGAACTCGGTTGTTTTTATCTTGCCTACCTTGCCGAAAAATTCGATAACCGCGAGGAAATTCTCGCCGCATACAACGCGGGCGAAGGAAACGTGAAACTGTGGAAAAAAGAAAAAGGCTCGCCGCTTACAGAAAAAGACATACCATTCCCCGAAACACGACGATATATAAACAAAGTGACCTGTTACTTTAATATTTACAAAATTATATCCCGTTAATCGGTTTACTTTTTTGCAAAACAATCGTATACTTGCAATATGAAAAAAAATACGTCCGATAAAAAAATTATCGTCCTGGCAAGTATCTCCGCCTTACTTTTTATTATGGTAGGCGCATTTCTGCTTGTAAGAAATATCGACTATAAGTCGAACGGCATAAAAACTTACGCCGTGATTACAAGGATAGAAACAGACTATTCGCCGACGGACGAATCGACTAATCATTACGTTTACGTAAGATTCGAAGCAGAAGGAAAAATCGTCGAGGGAGAACTCGGCGCTTACACGTCGTCCATGCGCGAAGGGCAAACCGTTCCCGTACGATACATGCCGGGCAACCCCGAAAATTTCGTGTACGGAAAAGCAATGTTTCTTCCGTGCGTTTTATGCTTTATCGCGGTCGGCGTTCTGATCGCTTTCTTAATCATTCCGATAAAAACCGCAATTAAAAAATCGAAACTCGAAAAACTGAAAGCAAGCGGACAAAAAATGGAAACGACTATCGACGAATCGACCGTGAAATCAAACACGAGAATCCTCGGCAAAACGCCGGTTACGATCGTTTGCTCGGATGAAAACGGAGAAACGTTCACAGCGAAGTTTTATACAGGCTCGCCCGAAAACTTCCGCCCGGGAGTTAAGGTGAATTTTTATCGCGACGGCGATAAATACATTGCCGACACCGACGACGTTTCCCCTGCCGAAAATAGCGGCAATTTCTTTGTAAACGAAGAATAAAGCCGTCTATAAGTCGATAAACCGCATAAAAACACGCCAAACAAACAATTTAATGCACCAAAAAAGACGAGCCGAAGCCCGTCTTTTGTTTTACCTTTTACAGATATTTTTTGACGTCGTTTATTATGCTTTCGTTTGTAATGCCGAGTTCTTTTAAAAGTTCGGCAGGCTTATATCTGTCGTAAAAAACCTTATTCAAGCCGTAGTTTTTAACTTTCAGATCGCTGTCGCCGAGATACGCGGCGATTTTTTCGCCGAACCCGCCGCTTAAAACTCCGTCCTCGAGAGTTACGACTACCTTGTGATTTTTCTTTAAGTCATCGAGCGTTTGCTTGTCGACAAGCGTTGCGACGCGCGGATTGATAAGCGTAGGCTTAAACCCGAGTTCCGCCTCGACAGCCCCGGCAAGGCTTTCGCCTTTTTGATAAAAATCGCCGAGCGCGATTATCGCGACTTTTTCGCCGCTCTGCTCGATTTCGTATTTCATCGCTCCGTCGAAGCCGTCAGCGCGCGGCCTGTTAAGAATCTTCCCGCCGGGGATGAGAATAACCGACGCGCCGGTGTGGACGTCCAGAGCCCAGTCGAGCATGCCCGTAAATTCCTTTTCGGTTGTCGGCGAAAGCACCGTTAAATCGGGAATGTTGGTAAAAATGGGCAAAGCGAATATTCCGAGGTGGGTTACGTCCGTAAGCCCGTCGAACGCGGAATTGTTGAGAAGAATCGTGACGTGATTGCCGTTTATGCAAACGTCGTGAGAAATCTGGTCGTAGGCTCTCTGCATAAACGTGGCGTTGGTTATGACGAGCGGTTTAACTCCGCCCTTTGCCATTCCCGACGCCATGGCGACCGCCTGCTCTTCGGCAATTCCTACGTCGACAAACTGCTCGCCAAGTTTCGCTCTGTCCGCCGGAGAAAGCCCCATACACATGGGCATATTAGGCGTGACGACAACGAATTTATCGTCCTTTTCCGCTTTGTTTAAGATATACTCGCGTGTGACCGAAACGTAATTTCTGCCGCCGGCAACGAGTTTTTCGCCCGTTTCTCTGTTGAACGGCACAGTCCAGTGCCACGTCTCTTTATCCGCGACCGCGCGTTCGTAGCCTTTACCTTTAAGCGTGTTGATATGCACGACCGTGGGACGATCGGTATCCTTGACCTTTTTGAAAACTTCGATAAGCGAGCCGATATCGTTGCCGTTCTTTTCGTAAATATAGTCAAGCCCGAAATCCTTGAAAATGTTATGCTCCGATTTTCCGTCGCTGTTTCTGAGTTCTTCGAGGTTTTTATAAAGTCCGCCGTGCGTTTCGGAAATAGACTGCTGATTGTCGTTTACGATTATTATCAGATTTGACTTTATCTCCGATCCCGCAACGTTAAGCCCTTCGAGAGCCTCGCCGCCCGAGAGCGATCCGTCGCCGATAAGCGCGATGACGTTCCACTTTCCGTTCTGAAGTTCGCGAGCCTTGCAAAGCCCTGTGGCAAGGGAAATCGAAGTGGAAGTGTGTCCCACGTTAAACAAATCATGTTCGCTTTCGGCGGGATTCGTATAACCCGAATCTTCAGAAAATCTCGCGTCGTCGATATAACCCGCTTTTCTCCCCGTGAGAATTTTATGAGTGTAACTCTGGTGCGAAACGTCGAAAACGAATTTATCCTTCGGAGAAGAGAAAACGTAGTGCATCGCAATTTCCGCCTCGACAATACCGAAGTTCGGTCCGAAATGCCCGCCGATTTTTGTAAGGCGATTGAAAAGCGCTTCTCTGATTTCCGCGGAGAGAGTTTCGAGTTCGCCGAGCGAAAGTTTCTTCACGTCCTCCGGTCCGTTTATTCCGTTTAAAATTTCATACATAAGATTATTACCTCTTCCGTTATTTCTGTATAATCGCAGTTATATATTTACACATATTATATTTATACCTATATATTTACACCCGCTCGGCTTACCGGTCAAGAATTTTACGTTTATTATGCGATTTTTCTTTAAATTTTCAAATTTCGCGCAAGTCCCGCAAAAAGGGTGTTGAAACAACTTGTTTAAGTTAAAACATATCGTTTTATCGACTTATAGGCCAACTTACACATCTTATCGTATCAAAAAAGCGAGCCTTTCCGGCTCGCCTTTAAATTACTTTTTTACAATTTTAAGCATCTCGTCAATCCTCTTTTCCATATCGGAAACGAGTTTGAATTGAGTCCTCGTTCTGTCGATATTCTGTTTTTCTCTCGTGTGGCGGAAATAAACGTCGCCGTCGAGATAATCCGTCAGAAATCTTATTCCGCATTCGTAAGTCATCATAATCGCGCCGAGCGGCAGATTTTCGCGTTCGACGTCCGTTATCGTATCGCCGAACACGCTGAGATACCCCTTTGAATACGTTTCGAAAAGCGGCATGTTAAAAATAACCTTTTCGGTTTCGGGCGTATCTTCGAGGCAGGGATTGCAACCGAATCTTATGGAATCGCCGAAGTCGTAACAAATACTGCCCGGCATCATCGTGTCGAGATCGATAACGCAAACGGCTTTGTCGGTCGTTGTATCGATAAGGACGTTATTGAGTTTCGTGTCGTTATGAGTTACTCTCGTAGGCATATCGCCGCTATCCAGAAGGTCAACGATTTTGCTCGTTATCCCCTCGTGAGCAAGAGCGAAATCTATTTCGGGACGAACGTCCTTTGCTCTGTCGAACGCGTCCTTTTCAAGAGATTTTTTAAAATTTTCAAACCTCTTCACGGTGTTATGGAAGTTCGGAAGAACCTCGAAAAGTTGCGTACTGTCGAACCTGTCGAGAAGCATGGCGAACTTGCCGAACGCAACCGCGCTTTCGTAAAAATGTTCGGGCTTTTCGACCACGTCGTAACCCTTCGCGCCTTCGATGAAAATATAAACCCTGTAATATTCGTTTTCCGCCGCTTTAAAATAAGGCTTGCCTTCCGTCGTATAAACGAGCGTTAAACTCTCTCTGTCGGGATTTCCGCCGCGTTTGATAATCTCCGCTCTGTTGAATTCCGTCACGAGTTTAATGTTGTTCATAAGTCCGTCCACGTTGGTGAACAGATTGGAATTTATTCTCTGAACGATATATCTCACTCTTTTCCCGTTTTCGTCAAACACGGCAACGTAAGTTCTGTTGATAAGCCCGCTTCCGTAAGGTTCGCAGGAAATAAATTTACCTTCTATTTCAAAATGCGACAATATTTCGTTGAATTCCATTTTTCCGCCTCCGTTGTATCAACATATTTATATCACTTCGCCGCAACAAAGTCAATGGTAAAAACGTTCGCAAAAAATAAAGCGAACGTTTTTATAAATTTTACATAATAACCGCAGAAAAAGAAATACTTGAAATATGAATATAAAAAGCGATATCGATTACAACAGAAAAGCCGTGAAAGCCATTCTCGGCAGCGACGACGTGATATTTTTCGACTTTGAAATCGGTGGCGCGGCGGCTTTTTGCGCGTATGTCGATTCTATAACGGACAAAGAACTTTTAGGGTTGGAAGTGATTGCTCCGCTCTCCGCAAGCAATCCTAAAAAGAGCGCGACGAGCCTTTCTAAAACGATTACGCTCGCAAACGTTAAAACGATTGACAAAATTACGGACGCAACCGACGAAATCCTCAACGGAAACGCCGCGATTTTTATCGACGGAAAAAAGAAGTGCATAACAGTTGATCTTAAAAAATTTGAAGTGAGAGCGATTTCCGAGCCGCCGACGGGACTTGCCGTGAGAGGACCGCGAAACGGTTTCACGGAAAGTATAAAATCAAATCTCAGCCTTGTGAGAAGGTATCTCAAATCGCCCGACGTGAAAATAGAAACTTACGAAAAGGGCAAATACACGAAAACGTCCGTCGCGCTCATATTTATCAACGGCATCGCGCGACCCGATATCGTGAAAAAAATAAGAGAGAAAATCGACGCGATAAATATCGACGGAATCCCCGACAGTTCTTACGTGGCGAAACTTTTAAGCGAAAGAAAGACTTCTCTTTTCAAACAGGTCGGTTCGACGGAACGCCCCGACGTTTTAATCGAAAGGATGCTCGAAGGTCGAATAGGCATAATCGTGGACGGCTCGCCGTTTGCTCTCACGCTCCCCTATCTTCTCATCGAAGATTTTCAAGCCGCCGAAGATTATTACATTTCGCAGTACCGCGCCAACCTCGTAAGGGCGTTACGCGTGATCGCGATTCTTTTTTCCATTCTTCTGCCTGCCGTGTTCGTTTCGTCACAACTTTTTCATCTGCAGATTATTCCGCTGAATTTTCTGTTGACGATAGTCAACGGAATAAAGGAAATACCCTTTTCGCCAAGCCTTGAAATGTTCTTCGTTCTGCTGATTTTCGAACTGTTGAACGAAACGAGCGTGAGAATGCCGAAATACGTCGGTATGGCGCTCGCGGTTGTAGGCGCGCTGGTTCTCGGCGAAACAGCCGTTAACGCCGGCATCGTTTCAACGCCCGCCATACTGATAATGGCTCTTTCCGGCATAAGCATTTACGCCATACCCGAAATCGTGGAAACAACGTCCGTTTTGCGGTTCGTTTATCTGCTGATTGCCGGTTCGCTCGGCGGCTACGGACTTATCTCGCTTACGGCTTTCATCGTGTTATATCTCTCTTCGGCCGATAATTACGGCGCGCCCTATCTCGCGCCTTATTCTCCCGTTCTGTTGAACGATTTTCAGGACGGTCTTTATATGAATAACGTAATCGGAATGACAAATCGTCCCGTAGCGCTCGGCTCGAAGAACAAAATACGGCAAAAACTGAAATAAACGGAGAAATTTTATGAGTAACGACAAACTTTACGCGCGGCAAATCTGCTTTTTGTTTTTAGCGTTCGCATTGCCGGTTAAACTTATCACTATGCCCGCCTTAGCGGCAAAATACGCCGCGGAGGACTTGTGGATTTCGGCGGCGATAAACTTCGCGCCCGACCTTGCAATGGTTTTTGCGATATGTATGCTCGCGAGAAAGTTCGAGGGACAGACTGTCTTTGAAATAGTAGAAAACAAATTCGGAATAGCGGGAAAAACGATATTTTCGGCAACATTCGGACTTTTCTTTCTTTTTAAAGCATATCTGCCGCTTATCGAACATCGCAATTTTATCGAAGTAGCCCTCTATGAAACAACGCCCGCTCTGTGGATTTTTCTGCCCGTGTTCATTTTTTCTGCTTTTATGTCTTATAAGGGCTTACGGGGCGCGGGACGGACGGCGGACATCGCCATATGGTTCACCGTTTCGGGAATAATCGTCATAGCCGCCCTTTCGATAACCGCGGCGGACGTGACGAATCTGTTGCCGATAATCGACGTACCGCTTGGAAAAATCGCGCAAGGCAGCCTGAACACGTCGATATGGTTTTTCGACAGCCCCTATCTGCTTCTGTGCCTCGGGCATTTCAAACCCGAAAAAAAACAGACGAAAAAAATAGTTTTATCCTATCTCGGAATGGCTTTGATTACGCTTGTTTATATGGCCATACTTCAAAGCGAGTTCGGCGCGCTCACCGAAAGACAGTTCTTTTCGCCGATAAAAATGGGCAAATACAGCGTTTCCGTTTCCAACATCGGCAGAATCGATTATATCGCCGTTTGCGCGATGATTTTTTCCTGCCTGTTCGGTTGCTGCCTGCCGCTGATGTTTTCGACGGTCTGCCTTGAAAAAACCTTCCGATTTAAACACAGGATAATTCCCTGCCTTATCGTCAACGGTTTTATGGCGACGATTATCGTTCTCACCGAGGATTACTACTTTCTGATAAGGCCTTTATTTCAAAATTATCTCATTCCCGTTTTCGCGGTTTTCACGTTTGTTCCGCTCGTCGGTTTCTTTTTTAAAAACAACAAAAACGACGAAAACGGATTTGACGACGGATTAAAAAAAGATGGCAAGACGTTCGGAAACGACGATAAGGGACGAAAGGAGAAATCATGCGCTTTTTAAGGACTTATTTTCTGCCGATATTGATAGCGTTTTCAATGCTGCTTTTCTTCACGCACGATTTCGGGCTTATCGACATAAACCACACCGCTATCATCGTCGCGTTCGGAATAGACGTGGACGAGAACGAGAATTTCGAAATTTCAACGCAGATCGCAATTCCTCAGGCCTCGACGAGCAGTTCCTCGAACAGCGAATCGATTATTTCGGCAAAAGGAAGGACCATCGTCGAAGCGTTAGACAAAATCGCCGTAAACACGGGTTGGTATCCGCTCTTCTCGTTCTGCAATCTCATAATTCTCGGCGAAAACGCGCTTTCGGGCAACGTTATGAAAATAATTAATTACTTTATCAGAACGGACAGAATTCCCGACTCCGCCGCGCTTTGCGCCTGTGAAGGTACGGCTAAAAAACTGCTTCTTTCCAACACGCCGCTCGATTCCGTTTCGTCGTTCGCGTTGCAGAAAATTCTCGAACAGGACTACGCGAAACTCAACAGAATAGCGAACATAAACGTTAAAAATTTCGCAAACGGGTATTATTCCGAATCGTCGGGCGGATATCTGCCGTTCGTTAAGGCAATCGAATCAGGCGACTCGCAGAACGCGTCGCAGAGCGGCTCGGGGGGGTCCGGCGGAGGTTCGGAAGGGAGCGGCGGCTCGGGAGGAAGCGGAGGCTCGGGCAAATCCGGCGGAGAACAAACGGGCGATAAAAGCGACGTTTACGACGCGTCGTCCACGCTGTGTTTTTCCCGCGGGGAGGCGGTTTGCATGCTGACCTCCGAGGAAACGCTTCTCTTTAATTTGCGGAATAAAAACTCTATAGACACATTTATCAAACTCGATGACGCCGAAATCGACGGACAAAAAACGCCCGTCTTGGTTGAGATTGACGAAACGAATAAGAAATATGCGTTTAAATTTGAAAACGGAAAACCGATTTACGAAATCAAACTCGAACTGCAATGCCGCGTTGTGAGCGCGAATGCCGATCTGCCTGTTTCCGAACTCTTCCCTGCGGCGGAAGCGCCCGAGGAGATTCTCAGGGCGACGGAAAAGAAAATCGCCGAAACGCTGGAAAAACTTTACCGCAAACTTCAGATTGCCGACTGCGACCTGTTCGGGATTAAAAACTCGATTTACAAATTTCATTACGGAAAATTCGAAGGACTGAAAGACGACGCGCTTAAGTCGACGGTTCTGAAAACGGAAATCGTTTGCAAGACAAAATCGACCACGAGGGTATAAAAAAAGAGAGGAAACATCCTCTCTTTTTTATTATTTTGTTACAGAAACAATTTAAGATTACTGTTTTGTAAACTTCGTGTTGCTATATTCTTCTCCGCAACCGCAAGAAACTAAAATTGCATCAGCACCGGACAATTTACAAGTAATAACTTCATTTAAACGTGTGTTTTTAAATGTAACGGTATCACCGCTTACGGTATAGGAGAAAGTACCATCATAACTTGATCCGGTAACAACAACCGTTCCCTTTCCATCGAAAGCGAAAACCGTATCGTAAACTTTCCAATTACCGGCAAATACATCAAGAGTTTCCGCCTCTTCCGCTTGTTTTGTGAAGGATACGCCAGCAAGCCAGTCGCCAAATTGGTCATTTACTGTCATTGCGGTTTCACTCGTCAACGTACAAGTAATCGTTTCGGAGTAAGCAGTATTATAATGAGTTGATTTGTTACCTTCTACCGTATAGGCATATTTCCCTTCGTTTGCTCCTACAACAGTAACGATTCCTTTACCGTCGAAAACAAACTTTAAACTTGAATTCGTGTTGCAAACCCAAGTGCCGGCAAATGCGTCAAGTTCGGCGGGTTCTTCCGCGGCGGTGTAAGTAAGAACCGTATAGTCGTTGGCAAATTCAGGCGATTCACCATACTCGTCAAGACCGATACACTTTTTATATTTAACAACTACATTTTCGCCGTCTTTAGTTACGATATAATCCGTCTTCACGCCGGAAATCGGAGAGTCGGGATCGACAGCATTATAAGTTATCTCCGTACCGTTCCAGTTGGCTTTTGCTTTTACGGCAACCTTGTTTACAAGTACGGTCGCCTTGCCGTCCGCAACGACAATTTTAACAACGTTGTCGCCGTTTACGTAATATCCGGCAAATTCGTCGATATGGTTAACGGGAGTGTAACCTTCGGCAACCAAAACAACAGGGGTAGTCTTGGTATTGTTTACATAAACCTTGCCGTCATCATATTTAACATAAACTCCATTGTAATTATAGTTTATATCGCTAACGGTTATCGTTCCTGCAGAAGCGTCTACAGTATATTTTCCATAGTATACATAACTATCATAGTACAGCGTTGCACCGCCGAATTGATCTATAACCATAGTATACTTCGGGCTATTAGTATTGATATATTTTCCGTATTCGCCGACAACTTCCGCTTTTGCAAACGTGTTTCCCTCAGCGAGTTTTACGCCGTCTACAACCGCGCCTTCGGCATTTTTAAGAACAACTACGCCCGCGCCGTTGATAACGTAAACGTAAGTTTTAACGTCTTCGCCGTTCGTGAGGGTTGCGTTGCCGAACCCGTCGAGTTTCAAAGTTCCGAGAGTTTCGCTCGTATACTCGCCTTTCTCTTCACCCGGAGCAACAAATTTACCTTTACTGTTGACTATATACTGCTCTTCAAACGATTTTTTATTTGCCACCGCACCATTATAGAAAGTATATTTTAAGGTTACTATATTGCCGACTTTAATTTCACCGGTGACAGTCACTTCGGCATACTGACCTTTTTTATTGATTACGTAAATTACAGATTCCTGATCGTTTCCGTCACCGTCTTTATTAACTACAGTATACGCGTAAAGAGTAAAGGCGTAATTAACCTCTGATGTATCCTTAAAGGATTTGGGGTCTTTAACGTATATTTTTGCGTCAGCCGTAAGTTTTCCGCAAATAATCTTTCCGTCTTTTACTCTTACGTTCTTATACTCTGTTAAATTGCCGCCGCCGTCAACAAATTTGATAGTTAAATTAGAAGCCGTTCCGCTGACATAACTATACATTGCAGCATCAAGCGAAGAGCCACAGTTAGTAATAATGCCGTCTTCGTTTATAATAAAGCCGTCAGAATTCGTGGACTTATATGTGCCGGCAGGTATTACTCCTTTAACGGCTTTTACCGGTTCTAATACATATTTATCGGTTACCAGTTCGTCATACTCATCATAGTACTTTATACTTACAACGACACCGGTCATGGTTTTTTCAACATTAAGCCAAGTGTAACGTATAGTACCTATCCTTGCCGACAACTGACCGTCGGCATAAGTGTATTGTATCCGCTTAAAATCTTCACCGAAAGTCAACTTTCCGTCAACTACAGCAAGCATCGATTCTTTACCGGCTTCATTACAAGTCCAATATCCGGCATAATCTGCCTCGGAGGCAAAATACGAAACGAACTTCGCGTCTTTCTTAACTTCGAGTCCTGCCGCCGCTTTAACGTTGCCGTTATACCAGCCCATGAAAGCCTTGCCTTCTTCGGCTGTGGGAGCGGCGGGAATAAGAACGTCGGTAAGTTTAGCAACGCCGTCGGTAACGGGAACGTAAACCGTGATGTCGTCGAACTTGACGGGGATTTCGGTTTCAGTCCACTTCGCTTCGAAATACGCGCCTTTTTCAAACGTTGCTAAAAGATCGAATTCCGCGCCGCCGACCTGATTGAACCATCCGTCGAAATGATTATGTTCTTTAACGGGGTCTTCGAGCGCGATGTTTTCTTCGTCGATAGTTCCGTCATCCTTTAAATCAGCGACATAATAAATCTGATAATTGTTGACGAACGCAATTCTTATCTTCTTTTCGAGAGCGACGTTGTTGTAGTTAATCGTTCCGTCTGCATTTGCGGTAACTGTGATTTTATTTCCGCCGATATTGAACACAACTCCGCCTTCAACCGCTTCGTAAGAAGCGACGACTTCCGACCATCCGTTTCCGTCAACATATTCAGACGCGCCGTCCGCGGTAATCGTTACAAGATAAAGGATCTTTCCCCACGCGTCTTCAACAACGGCAGACCAATTGCCGATAAGAGCCTCGGGAATTGCAACAGGTTCTTTTACCGGAGTTTTGATTTTGTCGCTTTCGCCGCCGACAGAATAATACCAGGCTTCGGTATTATAGGAAACGCTCGCGCTTACTCCGTCGATATAGAAAGAATAACCGCTCGAAGAGGACGTGAAATCCGTTCCCTGAACGCCGTCGACAAGGACAAACGTGCTGTTAATAACGATTTTAACGCCCGCTTCCGTTTCATACGCGCCGACAAGAGCCTCTTCCCCGAACTCGACGGGCTTATCATAAACGAGCGAAACATCTACGTTTACGGAATAATCCGCGTTGCAAATATAGTAATTATACCACATACCGAAAGAGTATGCTTCGTCGCCGAGTTTGAACGCAAGTTCACCGTTGTCATTATAAGCCACATCCGTTGCCGCCACGGCTTCTGCCGCGCGCTGAATGGACCGGGAGAGAGTCAGTTGAACCCCCACTGCGCCGCTGTCCGATTTTACAAGCTCCGGCTCTGTCCCGCTCCGGAGCTTTCCCTGTGCGTTGACCGCACAGACCAACTTGTCCTGTGCCCCGGTGCCGGAGAGCAGATCCTCCAGCGCTGCCTCCAGCCCTGCGACGCCGTGCCCCTCGCCATCGAGATAGCCCAGCAGGGCCGACGCCAAAGGTGCATCCCCATAGCGGCGCGGGACGGCATAGCACCACGCGCCCATTGCAGAGACATCCCGCGTCACCTCCACCAGAAACGGCCGGGAGGCGTTCCGTTTCTGGTAGAGCATTGCCTGACCGGCCTTGCTGGCATACGGGTAAAGTTTTGTGTAGCTTCCCTCCCCGGGCAGACTAAGCGCCAGCCACTGCTCCCCAAGCCCGGTGAGCAGGTGACCATTGCAATCGTAAAAATTGCCCCGCCGGGCCGGGAACGTTCGTGTGGCTGTGCTCTGCGCTTCCGCCCGGGCTGCATAGGCCGTGTTGGAGCAAAGCCAGAACAGCCTGCACAGCACCACTGCAAAGCCAAGCAGCAGTGAGCCATATAGCACCAGCACCCGACGGCCCGACATCAAAAGCCCCCTCTCCCGTTCCATATCCGGTTACAGTATGGACGAAAAAGAAAGGGTGCATTCGTCAAGCTCTTAAAGAAAGACGCAAAAGAGGCGGAACCTCCGAAGAGACTCCGCCTCAAAAGTGCGCTTAACAGTATTTGCAGTTTTAGGGAGCGACTGCGGCTTAGTACATGCCGCCCTTCCAAACCACACTTTTGGAGCCGAATCACGAATATCGGGAAACGTAGACTTTTGTAGAATTATCAAGGCCACAAGCCGATTTTTCCAGATTCTCCGTTTTTGCACGATCCACGCTTTTCTACGCAAATCTACGCCACTTACCGGGTGATTGGCGTAAGTTTTGGCGTAAGTTTCGGCGTAAGCAATTCCGCTTCATGCGTCGAAAATCACAGGTTGCCGGCGATTTGTTCAAAGGCTCTTTCAACCGATTCAAAGCTGCTGTGCGTGTAGACATCCAGCGTCACACTGGCATTAGAGTGTCCCATCAGGTATTGCAGGCTTTTTACATCCAGCCCGGCCTGCTGAACATTGGTGCAGAAGGTGTGTCGCAGCACATGAGGTGTAATGCGCGGAACAGGTTTGCTGTACGCCTTCTCAAACTTTCCCTGCACGCCACGCATATAGTTTTCCAAGTGCATTGCCACCTTCGGCATTCCGGACTTGTCCAGAAAGAGGAATCCACTGCAACCATCCACCAGCGCTTCCACTTTCGTGGACGCTCTGGCTTTTACTACACGCCGCAACGCTGCACAAACGGTATCTGTCATGGGAACATTGCGGATACCGCTTTTTGTTTTCGGCGGTGTGACAAAATAGGGCTTTTCAGCCGTCCGGCAAAGCTGCCGCCGCACATGGATGCAGTGCCGTTCAAAGTCGATATCTGCTCGTGTCAGGCCGTACAACTCGCTTACACGCAAGCCGGTTCCCATAAGAATGACGATATCATCATAATAGTTGCCGCCATAGTCTTGAACGAATTGCAGATATTTTTCCTGCTGCTCTCTGGTCAGGGCATTGCGCACATAAGCGTCCTTCGGCACAACGTCCGACAGCTTGAACTTGAATGGATTCTTGCGGATGATGTCATCCTCCACCGCCATCTCAAACGCCGGTCTGACAACGCTTTGCAGGATTCCTATGGTGTTTTGCTTGAAACCGCTGTCATGCAGAAACACGAACCAGCCTTTCGCATCGGACAATTTTACCGTTTTGATGGCTTTTTGCCCGAAAGGGTCAGCATGAATCCGCTTGACCGCTGTGTTGTACGACCGAAGTGAATTGGGTTTCAACCCACGTTTCAGGTTCATATAGCGATCAACCAGATTAGCCACCGTCATCTCTCCGGCGGCGTAGTCGATGCCGTCTGCCAGATCGCGCCACAGTTCTTCCTCTTTTTTCCGCAGCTCTGTCAGGGATTTAGCGTAAATACAACGCCGTTTCTTGTGGATATCGGTATAACGATAGTCGTAGGTGCCGTTTGCTCTTTGGCTTTCGCCATCCTTCAAAACACGACCCTTGCTATCTTTGCGCTTTTCAGACATTTAGAAACTCCTTTCTGTGAAAAGCGCATCTATAAGGTCAGTGTCAGTATAACACATCAACCATGCGATTTCCACCCGCAGCGAATGAGAAAAGGACGGTTTCACATTTGCAGCCTTTGGCAACCTCTCAAATAGAATATGCTTGCTCGACAAAGCAATCGAACAGGCGACGTTTGATCAGACGCTTGTTTCCCACCCAAAGGACGAATTTGCATTTATCTTCATTCGTAATTTCACGCAGTTTGTTGATGCCAATGCCGGAGTAAGCCGCAGCTTCCTCCAGCGTCAGATTGCTCTTTTCCCAAATCGGGACATCCTTCATAGGCAGACCTCCAGTTCCTTGTAACCGAACGCCTGTAACCGGGCAGGAAAACTCTCTTTTTCTGCACACAGGGCATCCGGTGGGCTTTATACTTTTTCTTCTCTTTTTGAGGTTACATGGTTACAGAAAGAGGAAAACGCAGCAGCCATACGGCTTTTCCGCCGTAACTGAGGTGTAACCGAATCTGTAACCAGACGTGTAACCGCTGCTCGTCAGAAGGGAAAGCCCAGCTGCTTGGCTTCCGCATCCGTTATTTCGGAGAAATCTTCAGCCCCGGTTTCGGAGCTGGTTACGCGCTCCCAGCCTTTCTGAACGCCGTACTTCGGGTAACGCTTGGCGGTTTTATGAGCCTGCCAGCCTTGAATATCGCCGCGCGAAATTCCGGTGTTCATGATCTCGCAGATAGCACGGGTCTCCCACTCTGCCGGGATATTGGTGTTGCCCAGTGCTTCCGCGTAAAGCTGCTTGGAACACACCCGGTCACCCGTGTAGTCCTCCAGAAAGGCGTAAATCATACCAGCCTGTGCATCCTCCTGCATGAAGTCCTGCTGGTGGGCCTGCAGCGTTTCCTGCATGGCAGGGCTGAAGGACAGCTTGTAGCTGCCGCTGTTGTAGATGGTCATGGCTTCTGCCCAGAGCTGGTCGATATAGGCACGGGATTCAGCTTCATTGTCCAGGATGTGGACTTCGGCCAGTTCCGCATCCACTGGGACAGGGATGAAGCGGCGGTTGCCCGTGCGGTCACGGGGCAAAAAATCCTGCCGGTTGGTCGTGCCAGCAAAGACGCACTGACGCAGACGGTCGGCAGGATGTGTTTCGTAGGGGACTTTATAGGTTTCTTTCTGTTTGCTGAGAAAGCTCTTGATTTCCTCGATGCTCTTGGCATTGGCGGTGGCGATCATCTCCGACATTTCAATGATCCAGTGGCCTTGCAGCTTGCGGTACACGTTGTCGTCGTCCAGCCGACGCAGGTCATCTGAGAACCACTCGTCCTTGACCGCCAGCAGCCGGAAGAAGGTGGACTTCCCCGCACCTTGCCCGCCCACCAGACAGAGCATGGTTTCAAATTTGCATCCCGGCTGGAATACCCGTTTGATGGCTCCCAGCAGAAAAATTTTCATCGCTTCGCAAGTGTACTCGTCCTCCGCAGCACCGAGAAAATGGTGCAGGACGTGGGCTATCCGTTCCGTGCCGTCCCATTGCAGGCCGTTCAGGTAATCCCGGATGGGATGATAACGGTTCTCGTTGGCAACGATGCGGATGGCCGATTCAATTTTCTTCTCGCTGGAAATGCCGTACTTCTCCATCCGGCGCAGAATATACTTCATGTCGGTGTCGCTCAGGGTCTTGCCGGAGCGGGGCCAGCCAACAGGCTTTACGATGTCGATGCGCTCGCTCAACAGATTCAGCCGGACGGCATCGGCAAGTACATGGTCGTTCTGCAAAATCGTGATGCAGTTTTGGATGGTCCGCTGAATTTCGCCATTGGAGTGCTTGGTCAGCATTTCTTTCACATCGGTAACGGTTTGGGGAGCGCGTTCTTCGTTGACTTCTTTGTTCAATAAACATCACCTCGTACTATTATTGAAAACGATTTTCCGATTTTTCCGCAGCGGGTATATCTCCGAGTTTCCGTTGCTCTGCTGGGCGGCAAGCTGCTCCTTTTGCTTGGCAAGGATGAAGTCCTGCTTTTCCAGATACTTGCGGTTGCCGTATTCTGCTTCTTCCTCCAGTTCCAGCCCGTGCCGCTTGGCGATCTCAAACAGCATCTTCCGACAGGCGGCATCAAAGGTGATCTTGCGGTTGTTCCTGCGGCTGAGGGGCTTGTCCGGGTCGGGCAAGTCGAAGCCCAATGCCTCCAGTGCCTTTTCCTGCTGGGGTGCTACCTCGCCGTACTTGTTCTCGCAGTCGAACACATGACGTTCGTGGATGTGGGGTGTGCTTTCGTCCAGATGCAGCGCCCAGTCCAGCACATGAACGTGGGCGCCATACTTGGCCTTGAACTCCTCAATGAACTCTGTGACGATGTTCAGCAAGTCCTCTGCGGAGGCGTGTTCGTCCAGCGTTCCCAGCTGGTAGATGGTTTCTTCCGGGCAGGTCTTACGGCTGGACAGCAGGTCGGGAATGGAGCGGTTGCGCTCCGTGTGCCGGATCTTGGCATTGCGCTCGTTCTGGCTTTCGATGAAGGCCGTGTACCGGCTCTCGTAGAATTGCCGTTCCACATCCGAGAAGGTTGCCGCCAGATCGTCCGGGTCGGGTGGAGCGAGAGCCAAACGGAAACCGTGAAAGCAGTCCCAGTAGATGTTGCCCTTGGCTCGTTCCGGGTCGATGTGCTCACTGTTGGAAAGGTTGAAACTCCGGTCATTGTGTTTTGGGTTATAGGTGCCGTGGGCTCCGGCTCGTCCATTGTGTCGTGTTAATTTCAGATAGACATCCCTCCGTTTCAACAGCTTGGTGGGGAGAACGCAGCAGCGAAGCTGCTGGATCTGCCGCCTTTTTGCGCCAGATAATACCCAGTAGGATATGACGCACAGCATCATATCACTGGGGCAAAGAGCTGCACTCTCTGCACTCTTGCTCCGGTCAAGCTGGCGGTCAAAGATTTGCGAATCCCTGCCCACCAGCTCGTCCGGCTTTTTCAGTTGGCCACTTTGACCAACTGATTCCGTTACGGGTAAAATCAAGTGCCGGGTAGCGGCACCTGATTTTCAACAGACCTTGAAATGTTACAGGTAGAATCAGGTTGTCATCTTGGCAACCTGATTTTCAACGACCTTGAGTCGTTACTGGTAGAATCAAGTGGTCATTTTGACCACCTGATTTTTACGGAGTGGGCGTGACGTGTAACAGATAAAACCGAAGTTCTCAAAATGATAACGCCGGTGGCTTCGTTGCAGATGAAATCAAGTTATCATTTTGACAACCTGATTTTGATACGGCTACAATCAAGTTCCCAAAGTGGGAACTTGATTCGGCAGGAGTTACAAATCAAGTTACGGAAAGCGCAACCTGATTTCAGATGACAGCCCAAATTCCCACTTTGGGGATTTGGGAGTGAGCGATTAAGAGTTACGGTATTTTGGCACTTCCCAGAATGGGAAGTGCCACTTTACTAAATAAAAGTATCACCGATAAGGAACTTGACAAACTTTGTCAAGTTCCTAAAAGAGAAGTGTGTGCGGCTGTTTTACGATGGCGGTAGTCTTTCTGCCGACAGGCGTTGCTGCAATATCTGGCATCCGCCCGGATCGGTAAGAACTGCTCCCCGCAGCAAGCGCAGGTGTACTTTCCTCGCTCAACGCGCTTTTTAAGGCTTTTCCGCAGATTCAGCATCTTGTGACCGCAGGTCCGAAAGCTGCAATATTTTCGGTTCCGGGTCTGGGTGTAGAGGACCTTGCGGCAGTATTCACACTGGATTCTGCGCACACTGGGGTCGCCATCAATGAAATATTCCATTAAGGTGTCCTGATTTTCGCGTTCCCATTGTTCTGTTGTCATAGGCATTCTCCTTTGGCTGTTACGGATATATGGTGGTTATCAAAATGGTAACCACCACTTTTACACAATAAAGCGTTACGATTGTCTGGTTGGTGATCAAAATGATCACCAACTAAAATCTGTGCGTTATGGCTGGGTGGTAAGTGGATATTTTGTCCATTTACCACTTCCAAGTGGTGAGTTACGGTTTTCGTAACCCACCATGGGGTAATCGTGTTACAGTAATCTGGCAAATACCGGAAAGCGACACTTACCAGATTTCACCGTGGCTTGACAAAATGTCAAGTCGAGGTTAAGCGTAGCACGAACAGAATCAATGTAGACAATTTGTCCACATTGATTTCTCCTACCTCAACGAGTAGATAAACGTCCGTTTCGCCTCATGTGCTCATTTTGAACACATGAGGCTGAGCGCGCCGTTCTCCCTGCATGGCTTTCCTGCCCCCTTCCGGCGGCGTTTTCCGGCTCTC